>OGYS01001807.1_pt1 | contig 11718 bp, 9 predicted proteins | sample 1576611 | NCBI WGS metagenome assembly OGYS01 (sample SAMEA3541571, study PRJEB24748) | human gut metagenome | biome: human gut; feature: human-associated habitat; material: faeces | place: China | collected 2012
TAAAACAAAAATATCCAACATGCTCAGTACCTCCGTTTTATAACATTTTCTTTCAATAACTTGCTGAATTAGCTACTTGTAGAACTAATCCTATATTTTCACCTTGATTTTACAACTTTCTCTAATTTACAGCAAATGTTTCTAAAACATATTGAACAATATATTGATTCAACTCTTGAAACTAAAAAAACACCACCCTCAAAAGAGAGTGATGTTACAACTCTTAAGAAATATCTACATAGCGTCTTGCACCGCTATAGGTTACATAAGACAACCAGGTGTGGCCATCAGCTGTAAGGACCTTGTCATAGTGAACAGACATGCCTTTATCATAGTAGGCTAACTCTGGACTTGCCACGCTTGGTTGAGCCTTGATAGAGCTAGGTTTGGTAAAGGTATAAGTACCAGTTGCCGCTAGGCTTGGACTTGCTGGTTGAGCAACTGCTGTTGCCTTACCATCAATGGCAATGTAACGACGGTTTCCTCCATGGCTAACATAAGAGAGCCATGTGTGACCATCTGCAGTCACCAATCTGTCATAGTTAACGGACATACCAGCATCATAGTAAGCCAACTCTGGACTCGCTACACTTGGTTCTGCTTTAATGCTAGAGCGTTCCTTGAAAGTATAGGTACCAGATGAAGGTGTACTTGGTTGAACAGGTTGTTCTACAGGTTTAGTCACACTCGTTGGTGCGATAGCCACATAGAAACGATGTCCTGAATAGCTGAGGTAAGAAAGCCATGTATAGCCATCATTATTGACAACCTTGTCATAGTTGACTGACATGCCTGAATCATAGTAGCTAACATCTGGATTGGCTACCAAAGGTTGAGTCTTGATGCCAGTACGAGCGGTAAAGGTATATGAACCTGAAGCTGGAAGGTTGTGGCGGGTTGCATTTTGAACTGGAACAGTTGTGCTAGTGCCACCGATACCTACCATTTTACCATCTTGAACATAGTAGAGATGAACAATGTATTCGCCTGCTTCGGCCTTATGGTCGCTAACATTGATGCGAACCTTGTAGCTACCATCACTTTGTCTGTCGGCTTGGTGCCATACAAGATCATCTTGGCCGTCTTTAGCTGTCCAAACTGGAACACTCACACCTTGGATAGCCTTGTCACCACCAGAAACATTAGTGATATGAACGTCGAAACCAAGGTTAGAGAGATTTTCAATATTGATAGTGCCACTTGGTTTGCTTTCTTGTTGAGCAAGTTTAGCCACGGCAACATAACGGCGGTTGCCATTGTAGCTGAGGTAAGAAAGCCATTGGTAACCATCACCACTGACAATCTTGTCGTAGTTAACTGACATACCAGCATCGTAGTAGGCTAACTCTGTGCTTGCTACACGAGGTTCTGCCTTAATGCTAGAGCGTTCTTTGAAAGTATAAGTTCCTGAGTCAGGAAGGCTATAACTAGTTGTTGTATGAGTTTCTTCAACCTTGGCAGGAACTGTGTAAGTTGTACCACCCACACCAACTAATTTACCATTAGTTTCAACATAGTAAAGATGAACATTGTAGAGACCACGTTCATTCTTATGGTCACTTAGACTGACGTTAACCTTGTAGTTGCCATTGTTAAGACGAGTTGCATTGTACCAAATGATATCATCTTGGCCATTCTTTTCAGACCAGATTGGAACAGATACCCCGAGGACACCGTTTTGGTCTGAAACATTACTGATAACTACACTAAAGTCACCATTGTCATGGCTTTCAATGGCGATGTCGCCTCTTGGTTTAGCTACAGCCTCTGCAGCAGCACCTAGATCGACGTAACGACGAGTACCACTGTACGAAGTGTAAGAAATCCAACGGTGGTTGTCAGCAAGCAAAGATCTATCGTAGTTGACTGACATGCCTGGATCAAAATTGAACTCAGTCTTGGCAGTCAAGCTAGGTTGGTTCTTCACATCTGCAGGTTTAGTGAAGTAATAAGTACCACGTTCAGGGATGACTTCATCTCTAGTTGCTTCAGTGGTGCTACTAGTGTTTTCAGCCTTCAATGCTGCGATATCAGCGTAGTAGCGTTCATAGTCGTAGCCAATGTAAGAAATCCATTGATGATTGTCTCTCTTCAAGACCTTATCATAGATAACATGGTCGCCTGCACTAAAGACGAAAGTAGGTTTGATATCCATGATTGGAGCTGTACGAATTTCAGTTGTGCGACGGAAATAATAGGTACCGTTCGATGGGATATCAAGAGAGCCATCAGCAGTCACAGGACCATCTACACCTGGCTGACTAGCATTAGTTAAGACAGTACGAAGACTAGTATCGACAGCTTCACGGTCAGTACCTCTAACTTCTGCTACTTCTGAAGTTGCTGAACGGTTAATCTCACTAACTACTTCAGAGCTAGCTACTGATGACACTTCAGAACGTGGAGTAGCCACTTCTGATCTAGAAACAGAAGCGACAGCAGATGCAGAATGAGCAACCTCTGCCGGTACTTCCAAAGAAGCAGCCTCGCTAGCCACTACACTACTAGCTTCAGAAGAAGCAACTTCACTGCTGGCAAGCTTAGGTCTTGGCGCTTCAGATCTTGAAGCTGGTTGATTGAGGACATCGGTAACAGCTTCTGAAGTTGCCTGGTCGATTTGAAGTGGTTCAGAATTATTTACAAAAACTTCATAATCCTTGCTGGAACTTGTGCTGTTGGCTTGTTCCTGAGCCAAAGCATGTCCACCAAGCATCAAGCTTGCACCAATTAAGACTGATGCAGCTCCAAAAGAATATTTACGTATTGAGTAACGTTGACGTTCCTTAAAAACATATGCCTTTCTCATTTTGATCACTCTCACTTTCTAGGCTGTTTGATAAAAATTGGAACCGTTTTCACACCTATAGTATACTTCTTTTAAAAACATTTTACAAGTATTTCAATATTATTACTAAACTTTTTTAAGCATGAAAAAAGAGCTGAAAGTTCAGCTCTTCAATAATGTTTTTACTCTGCCCAGGTATTATAGTCTTGAAGCGAAGCGATATCATGCTCTTGTCCATCTTTTGACTCAGAAGCGGAAAGTTTTGTTCCACTAAGCATATCCGTCTGATCTGGCTTAGCTAGCAAATGAGAAACCTGCTCTAGAGCATCATCTCCAAAGAAGATCAACTCTCCAGAAACTTCCTTGTTCAAAATTGTCATAAGTGCTTTATTGGAACTGATGTTTAATTCCCTAATTCTAGAAGTATTGGGGTCAGACAACTCTAGAAATACTGCATTAGATCTATTCCGAATACGAAGTCCATAATAATCTAATCTTTCATTTAGCGATTTACTAAAATAGTCTCGTTCGTAAATCTGTTTATCATCTTTATCTACTCCACCTTGAATAGTAACTCCCGTCACGAACTTGCCAGTCTCAAAATCAAAGACCCTTCGTCGGCCAATTCTATCACGTTCTCCACCAGAATTAGTAATCAAAGTAGTTACGATAAGATAACTTTTCCCACTGATATCCTTGTCAAGATCTACATCACTAACATATTCTTCAGGAAAATCCTTTCGTAAGATTTTCAAGACATCCCATTTTTTGTAAATCTTCTTGGTGTTAAAAGGGTTATAAATCATTACCTTGTAGTAATCCTTATCAGTGATATCATAGTTATCCCTAATATCTTCACCCCTATGGTAGTATTCATCAAATAGTATCAGATAATCTTTAGTCAAGGCGACATAATTTTGATTTTTAGGAAGATACAGCACATTGTCCTGAACCGTTCGAATATCTCGAAGAGGAGTGGATCTCTTAATGGTTTCAATTTTATGTGAATAAGACTCTATGGGTTTATGCCTATAAGCAAGATAGAAGCCAAGTAATGCTCCTAGAAGAATGATCACGATTCTCACTTTATCTCTGAAAAGCTCTTTAATTAAAGCCATCTACTCTTCCTCCCTTGGGATTATCACTGTTATGGCCTTACCATTTTGAACAAAAGACATACTATTATACACTGCCTGTGTTCTCGGACCTTCAAATTCGCTAATGCCATATTTTTCTTTCGCTTGATTACTTGGAGTTGTACCTAAAAGATAACCTCTCTGTACCATATCTGGACTAATGTTAAATGAACCATTATCAATAGCATCCCTAGGTACATCAAGAATGGAATACAAACCAACAGATGCTCCTTCATTAATAATACGGTTGAAAGCATCTTTACCCTCTTTCATCGCATTTTCAAAGGGATTTGATTGAAGCAATTCAAAAATACTCTCTTGCATAAATAAGATTTGTTTGGGTTCTTGGTTCGCATTTGCAGTATCAATACGTTCTATATAGGGACTGTAGTCACTCCTATAGTATTGCTCATAATACAATTCCTTAACGACCTCATTCTCCTTAAAACCAGCTCTCCAATTTTGAATCAGTTCGATACCTTTCTTTAATTTAGTCGTTTCAGAACTTATATTATCAGAATAAAAACTATATAAAGGCCCTGAAGCTAAATCGTAAGTTACGAGACTATTATCTAAGGCATTAACACCAATCGGAAGCAAGGTTGAATTCGGATCATATAAAATGGCTTGAACATCCTCTCGAGATTTAAACTCTTTTCTTGTCAAGCTGACGTTTCGATATATCCATCTGTCAAAATCCTGAAAATTTGACAAGAGGTGTTCTTTTCCATCAATTGTAGTATTTGTTTTAGCTACCAAACCGTCTACAAAACTAGTCTTACCATCTTCTTTGTATAAATCCAAAAGACTTTGGGTCTTTGCCTGATCATTACAAAAACTATCTGTAACGACCAATTGATAACTATCATTTTTAGCCATCTTTAGAAGTTTAGAATTTTGGTCATAAATCGTTCTCGATGTACCATCAAAAGCCCCAACACTAATAGCAACACGTCCCGAATCTAAAGTATGAACATTAGATAAAAGATTATTACCAAGATTATTGATAATCCCAATAGTCTGAGGTAAATAGCCTTTTACACTTTGTTCCTGTTTTGGGATAGTATCTTTTGGGATAGTATCGATATCATAAAGACTAGTGTCTGAAAAATTGCTTATTTGCTTTAATGTTTTATCATCTTTTGAAACCTCAAAAGTATAAGCAGGCTCACGATTTTGCCCTACCTTTGTGCCTTCAAAAGTAACAAGAACATAGGCTTTCTGATTCTCTTCATAAAGCTTTGCTTTAAGATTTCTAATCTCTTTACCTTTCTTTAACTCTGGTACAAACTTAAAAAGGTCTACCTCAATCGGTTGATTACTAGTGTCATTAACATCATATATAGATAGACGATAATATTGATTATCCTTTTGAGATGTTTTCTCTGTGTTTTTAAAAGAATCATGATAACGATAGTTTTGAGACATCATATAGTTATCGGAATATTGGATATTGCCAGTTGATTGGACAGCTAGAACATCAGGATCTGTTAATTTCACATAGGCATCAACCGAACTGAAACCTGTCACATAAGCATAACCATTTAAATAGCGGTCAGTTTGTTGATTATAATAATTTTGCCACTCAATATACATCAGTGAAAAACAAAACGAGAAAAAGACTGTAATTATGAATATAAGCACATCGTTAAAATCCCTAACATTTTTATCTTCCATAATCCCCCCCAAGAATGTGAATCTATTAAAAAAGATAGGATTTTCATCCTATCTTTTCAAGTTTCTTCTATTGTATCACATCTTAAAGCTGTTCTGCTACTGCTGAAAGAAGATCTTGGATACCATTGGCATCGCTACCACCGGCCATGGCCATATCTGGTTTACCACCACCACGACCAGATACGATTGGTGCAAGGACCTTGATAACATTACCTGCGTGAACATCTTTAGACTTGCTTGCTACAAGAACATTAACTTTTTCGCCAATGTGAGCTGCAAGGACAAGGACGTCAGAGTAGTCTGCTTGTTTCCATTGGTCAGCAAAGGTACGAAGGGCACCTGCGTCAGAAACTTCTACTTGGCTAGCGATGTAACGAACACCATTAGCTTCTTTAACGTCTTTGAAGACATCACCAGCTGCTGCTGCTGCTGCTTTTTCTTTAAGAGCAGCATTTTCTTTTTGAAGGGCATGCAACTGCTCTTGAAGGCTAGCAACCTTGTTAGGTACTTCTTTCAATTGTGGTGCCTTAAGTGTTGCTGCGATTGCTTTAAGGGCATCTTCTTCTTCACGGTAAGCAAGGTAAGCTTCACGTGATGTCACTGCCAAGATACGACGTGTTCCTGAACCGATACCTTCTTCTTTGACAATCTTGAACATACCGATTTCAGCAGTGTTGGCAACGTGCGTACCACCACAAAGCTCAACAGAGTAATCACCGATTGAAACGACGCGAACATTCTTACCATATTTTTCGCCAAAGAGGGCCATAGCTCCCATTGATTTAGCAGTGTCAATGTCTGTTTCAATAGTTGTTACTGGAGTTGCTTTCCAGATTTCTTCGTTGACTTGTTCTTCGATAGCACGCAATTCTTCTGGAGTTACAGCCTCAAAGTGAGTGAAGTCGAAACGCAAGAATTCTTGTTCATTAAGAGAACCCGCTTGAACAGCATGATCACCAACGATATTATGAAGGGCAGCATGCAAGAGGTGAGTCGCTGTGTGGTTCTTCATAACACGGTGACGACGTGTGTGGTCAATTTCAAGTTTGTAGTTAGCACCTACAACAAGTTCACCTTCAACCTCAACAGTGTGAAGGCCTTGTCCATTTGGCGCACGTTGAACGTCAACAACACGTGCAACGACTGTACCAGCTGCATCTGAGATCGTACCGTGGTCTGCTACTTGTCCACCCATTTCAGCATAGAATGGTGTTTGTTCAAAGACAAGGAGTGCTTGACCAGAGTTAACACTATCATGACGAGCATCATCAGCAACGATAACGCTCAAACGGCTTTCAGCAGTTTCCGCTTCATACAAGAACTCAGATGGTTCAGTGATGTTGGCGAGGGTTTCATTTTGCATACCCATAGAACCACCTTTAACCACGCTAGCACGCGCACGTTCTTGTTGTTCTTTCATGGCAGCTTTGAAACCTTCATGGTCAATCTTGAAGCCTTCATCTTCAGCCAACTCTTCTGTCAATTCCACTGGGAATCCATAAGTATCGTAAAGTTTAAAGATATCTTTACCTTCAAGCGTATCTTTACCAGATTTCTTAAGGTTAGCAAGAAGCTCGTCAAGCATGCTTGAACCTGCATCGATGGTACGTGCAAAGGTTTCTTCTTCACGTTTAACGATTTTTTCGATAAAGTCTTTCTTCTCAAGAACTTCTGGGTAATAGCTTTCCATGATTTGACCAACAGTTGGAACAAGTTTGTACAAGAAAGCATCAGAAATGCCGAGACGACGGCCGTGCATTACGGCACGACGGAGAAGACGACGAAGGACATAACCACGACCTTCATTACCTGGAAGGGCACCATCACCAATGGCAAATGCCAATGAACGGATGTGGTCAGCGATAACCTTAAAGCTCATTGTGTCACCATCTGGATCGTAAGTTTTACCAGACATTTTTTCGATTTCACGAATGATCGGCATGAAGAGGTCTGTTTCAAAATTTGTTTTAGCCCCTTGCATTACGGCTACAAGACGTTCAAGACCTGCGCCCGTATCAATGTTTTTATTAGGAAGTTCCTTATATTCTGAACGTGGAACAGCTGGATCTGCATTGAATTGTGACAAAACGATGTTCCAAATTTCAATGTAACGGTCGTTTTCAATATCTTCTTCAAGCAAACGGATACCGATATTATCAGGGTCAAAGTCTTCACCACGGTCAAAGAAGATTTCAGTATCTGGTCCTGAAGGTCCAGCACCGATTTCCCAGAAGTTATCTTCAATTGGAATCAAATGACTAGGTTCAACACCGCAAGCAATCCAACGGTTGTATGAATCTTTATCATCTGGATAGTAAGTCATGTAAAGTTTGTCTTTTGGAAAATCAAACCACTCTGGGCTTGTCAAAAGCTCATAACCCCATTCGATGGCTTCATCACGGAAGTAGTCACCAACTGAGAAGTTACCAAGCATTTCAAACATTGTGTGGTGACGAGCTGTCTTACCAACATTTTCGATATCGTTGGTACGGATAGCCTTTTGTGAGTTGGTGATACGTGGATTTTCAGGAATCACAGAGCCATCAAAGTATTTTTTCAAAGTGGCAACCCCTGAGTTAATCCAAAGAAGGGTTGGATCGTTAACTGGAACCAAGTTAGCTGATGGTTCAACAGCGTGACCTTTTGATTTCCAGAAATCAAGCCACATTTGACGAATTTGTGCTGAAGTAAGTTGTTTCATTGTTTCTCCTTAATTAATTGTTTTTTATTTTGAGCTATTCTCGAGCATTTCCACATAGTCAATAGCGACACACAGGGAAATGGCTAAATCGGCGTAAGTATTTTCATAAACAGTAACAGTATAGGTCGATGTCAGATGGAAGAGCTCCTTTTGAATCCTAGCAACTACCTGATTTTGACTATTAAGTAGTTGAAAATCCAAGTCCCAAATATTACCCTCTATTCGCAAACCAAGATTATCGACATCATACTTATCACGAAGAAAGGTTAATTTTTTTCGAATGTAAAAACTCGAACCATCCTGCAAGTCTACTGTAAACTTAGGCAAGAGACTAAGCGGCTCCTTGGTGATATGACTAATCTCACGACCATCCTCACCAAAAATTGTAAAGGTCTTTGGAATCTTGAAAAAGGATCCTTCAACCTGATAGGCAACTCTACCTTGATCATCCTTGATATCAAAGCGTTCGCCACCCAATCGAAACTTCTGTTTGACAAAATAGGTTTTCATACGCCACCTCCAATATTGCCACACATTTCATTCAGAAAATACCCAAAGAATAAAAGACAAGTCCACTAAACGAAGGGCGACGTGAACCGCGGTACCACCTTCATTCAATGAACTTGTCATTCTTATTTGTCTTTAATTGTGAACTTTGAGTAGCAAGTAACCAGATTCGTCCATGGCTCGCAGCGACCGCCATTTTTCTGTATCAGAAGCGATGATTACCAATCTCAAAGGGAAGGCTAAAAATGTCATGATATTAGAACTTTCAGCCACTCTCCATTTTAACGTGTTTTAGGTCTTAGGTCAAGCTGATAATAGCATTATCAACTCTATCTTGTGATTTATTTGCTAGAGCTTGATGATGAACTTGATGAAGCTCCAGAACCAGTCACATACTGGTCAAGAATTGCGCTAAAGGCCTTATCTACAACTTTAACGTTATATTTCTTAAGGACCTTAGCAATCACTGAGTTAGTGAAGTTAGTATCAGATTTCTTACCATTGATGATAACCTTAGTCAAATCATCCTTATAGTTTTTCCAATCTGCATTTTTCTCAGATTTTGAAACAGTTTTGACGATGTAGTAAGTCGCAGCACCAGTTGAGCTGTTTGAAACAGTCACTACGTCAGAAACGGCATTAGCATCTTGTTTGAAGGCTGCTGTCAAAACATCTGCTGGGAAGTCTTGAGAAGCTGAGTTAACTGTCTTAGAAGTCACTTCCAAGCTGTTATCTTTAGCTACTTGTGAGAAATCTGCTCCTTCTGCCTTAGCTTCAGAGTCTACTTTATCTGCCACTGCTTTATCAGTAGTTGAAACCACTTGCACCTCTGTATTTGGTGTGTAGTTATCATAGGCAGCCTTGTAATTTGCTTCCGTCAAATCTTTTTGTGCGGCTTGGTTAACAGCATACTCAACCAATTTTTGTGTACGGATTTGATTACGGTATGACTCTTCTGTTTGACCATAGGCTGCAAGTACTTGTGAGAATTGATCTCCGTATTGTTCTGAAGCTTGCTTATAAGCTTTGTCAACGTCTTCTTTGCTGACTTTGCTACCATATTCTTTTTCAAGAGCCTTTTGCAAAGTTGCACTCAAAACACTTTGTTGTGTTTGGCTGCTACCTTTAAGTGAATCAAAAACATCACCGACAGTAACAGTATCACCTTTCATAGATACCAAAGTTGTTTCTTCAGTTGTTTTGTTACCTAGAGAAACATACATAGCACCTGCACCAACGAGAGCTGAAACAGCTACAAGGGCAAGACCTCCAAGGAAGCGACCACCTGAGCTTGGTTTACCAGCATCACGTGTCTTTTTAGTTTTAGCACGTTTTGCTTTTTCTTTCGCTTTTTCACTGGCGAGGGCGATGCTTTCCTCTTCTTCTTTTTGGCGATCAAGATGCTCTTGTTCTGCGTCTTTGTCTGCTACAACCTCTTCAACAGTTTCTTCTGTTGACTCAAGGTTTTCATTTTCTTTAGCCATTCTATCTACTCCTTAAATTGTCAATATCTTTGATATTATACCACACTTACTAAAATAATGCTTAATCTGGCAAGATAATATTTTCAGAATTTTTCCGAAGCATAAGAAGTCCGTCACTCATAGGTACCAAACTAGCAGTTAAACCAGGGTTATCTAAGGTCGCATCGAAAAGACGATGCAAGCCACGATAAATCGTACGCTGACCACGACGAACCTCCATGATGTCTTTGGCAATATCGCCCCCTTGGAAGATATCATCAAAGACGATGACACCACCTACCTTGAGACGTTTTAGGATTTCAGGCAGAAAGACGATATATTTAGACTTGGCTGAGTCCATAAAGACAAAATCATAGTCAGTGTCCAAATCTTGCAAAACTTCTGCTGCATCTCCTTCGACCAAGGTAATTTGTTTGCGACTGTCATACTTGGCTAGATTTTCCTTGGCAAAGCTAATCATTTCTTCATTACGATCAACCGTCGTAATCTGAGCATCAGGAGCGTACTCAGCCATAAGGAGGGTTGAAAAACCAATAGCTGTCCCTACCTCTAGGATTTTCTTAGGCTGCAAGGTCTGCAATAAAAATCGGAAATAAGCAACAACCTCGTGCTGGATAATTGGAATATTCTCCTTACGAGCAAAGGCCTCCAGTTCAGCCAAATGCCCTTTATTTTCCTGAAGATGCGTTCGCATGTAGTCCACGATATCCTTGTTGACTACAGGACGTCGCATGTTGTGATTTGCATTTTTACCGTAAGATTTAACCATGATTTTTATTATAACAAAAATTCCCTAACTTAGGTTAAGGAAGATATTTTTAGAAATCTTTCAACTGAGTCGAGACTTGCAGATTATCAATTTTCTGATTAGCAGCTGACTGGGGCTGGGCTAGATTAATAGATTTGATGCCTGCATTTTCAGCAACTTCTACATCTAGACATCTATCGCCAATATAGTAAGTTCTATCTCTATCCAAATGATATTTCTCCAGCAGATAAAAGATTCCCTGTGGATGTGGTTTACGTTCAAATCCCGACACACTTGTCAATATTTCAGTAAAATAAGAGACAATTCCTAATTCTGCCAGCACCGCTCCAGTAGAGGCACCTTTATGGGTATACATAAATTGCTTAATTCCTCTGCTATCTGTCGTCTTAATATCTTTTTTATTTATTCGTCTAGTTTTGATAGTGTGATTCTTTGTAAAAACAGATCGTGTTTTATGCATTTTGGCTTTGATTTGATGATCTTGTTGCAAAATAGGAGAAGTGATCTCTTGATATTCTTTTTGCAATGTTTTTATCGCATTTTTTTCTTTTCTGTGATTACGATAGCGTTTTTCATTAACCCTCGCATTGATAACGATATTTTTTGTATATCGTGGCACTTTTTCACTCGTTTTATTCACTGCATAATCGTGCGGTGTA
>OGYS01001818.1_pt1 | contig 11663 bp, 8 predicted proteins | sample 1576611 | NCBI WGS metagenome assembly OGYS01 (sample SAMEA3541571, study PRJEB24748) | human gut metagenome | biome: human gut; feature: human-associated habitat; material: faeces | place: China | collected 2012
ACTCGCGACCCTAACCTTGGCAAGGTTATGCTCTACCAACTGAGCTATTTCCGCGATTGCGGATGCAAAGGTAGATATTTTCCTTAAACCTGCAAACATTCCGCAGACTTTTTTCACACAGAAAAGTGTACATTTTCGCCAGGCATACAAGCAGACTTTTGATTATCAACTCATTCGCCCACGATAATCTTCATAAGAAAATTGCTTGAAAACTTCAGCTTTTCCTTCTTTTGTCCACATTGCAATGGCCGGATGGTGAATTCCATTGAACATATTCGTCTTTACAGTGGTGTAATGTATCATGTCCTCAAAGACGATTCTCTCCCCTATCTGCAGCTCATGGTCGAAACTCCACAGTCCCATATAGTCGCCGCTCAAGCAGGAGTTTCCTCCAAGGCGATAGACGTAAGGGCCCGCATCGCCCATCTCCGCTCCACGCACTGCAGGCTGATAGGGCATCTCCAGGCAATCCGGCATGTGGCACGTAAAGCTAACGTTGAGAATGGCGGTACGAATGCCGCGGTTTTCCACGATGTCCACTATCTCCGAGCTCAGCACACCGGTCTGCCAAGTAAAAGCGGAACCGGGCTCAAGAATGATTTGAAGATGTGGATAGCGCCCCTTCAAGCCCTGCAACAGACGGACAAGATGCTCTACATCATAATCCTTACGCGTCATCAGATGCCCGCCTCCTAAATTCAACCACTTAATCTGTGAGAACCAGCGGGAGAATTTTCCTTCCAAGTGCTCCAATGTGTGTTCCAGCTCGTAGGAAGAAGACTCGCAGTGACAATGACAGTGAAAACCTTCAATACCCGCCGGAAGTTCTTCGGGAAGCTGGTCGGCCATTACACCGAAGCGGGTACCGGGTGCGCAGGGATTATAAAGCTCCGTTTCCACCTCAGAGTATTCAGGATTGATACGGATACCGCAGGAAATGCCGCTTCCCTCCGCCACCACTACCGGATAAAAGCGGTGGAACTGCGAAAGCGAATTGAAAGTAATATGGCTGCTGCACCGCATTATCTCCGGAAAATCGGCCTCGGTATAGGCAGGCGAGTACGTATGTGCCTTACTTCCGAACTCCTCCAATGCCAGACGGGCTTCGTAGACAGAACTTGCCGTAGAGTGGTCTATATACTCCCTGAAAATGGGAAAGGAACGCCACATGGCAAATGATTTGAAAGCGAGGATTATCTCCACACCTGCGCGGTCGGCCACACTTTTTATCAGTGCGAGGTTCTTTCTCAGCAATCCTTCTTCCATAATATAGCAGGGAGAAGGGAAAAGGGAAAAGTCTTTATTTGTCATTTTATATATATTTTTTTTACCATTTATGATTCCATCCTAATAAACACGCCACAAGGGGTTGACAAGCCCTCTCCAACGATTTAGTAAAACTTCGGAGAAGATTTACTAAATCGTCCTCCTCATTTTAGTAATTCTCCGGGGAATATTTAGTAAAACAGATGCCGCCCTTCTGCAAAGTCATTCTTTTGTAAACAATATTCATCACCCTATAACTTTGAAACGCGCGAAGCGCAGCAAAAGTTGTTTGTCTCCCGCATTCTTGAAGCGGATGGTGGCTTTCGCATTGTCTCCTTCGCCCTCCACTTTCAAAACTTCACCCAAGCCGAAACGTTCGTGCTCTATCAGTTGTCCCTGCTGTATACGGTTGGCAGACCCGCCGTCAGAAAGCGATGTACTTGCCGTATTTGCAGAAGGCGCCACCCGTTTCAGGTTACGTGGAACGGTCGGCGCAATAATCTGCTGCTTCGGCCGTACAGACACACGCTCTTTTCCTCCATACGGAGCATTTTCCTTATCAGGCGCAAAGCCTCTGGCGTTCTCCCTGCGGAAAGCGACAGCTTCCTCCTCTACCCTGCGGAACATTCCCGCATCCTGAGGCAGACGCAGGAAACGTATATCTATATCCTTCAGGAAACGGCTGGGACTGCCGAACTCCATTTTGCCATACCGGAAACGTGTCTTTGCATACGACAGGAAACAGTGTTCTTCGGCACGTGTGATGGCTACATAGAACAGCCGCCGTTCTTCCTCCAATGCCCGGGGAGAGTCGCCCACCATGCCGCTGGGAAAAAGATTCTCCTCCATCCCCACTACAAACACATTCTTGAACTCCAATCCCTTGGCCGAATGTACAGTCATCAGGGTTATCTTCTCATCGTCCCCATCCTTATCCGAATCCTGGTCGGTAAGAAGGGAAACTTCCGAAAGGAAGTCACCCAACAACACGTTCAGGTTTCCTTCCTCCTGCCGTTGGGCACAAAAATCACTCATACCGTTCACCAGCTCCTCTATATTCTCCTTACGGCTCAGATTCTCGGGAGAGTTGTCCTGACACACATCATTGATGATGCCCGATTGGCGAATAATGTCGGCACCGATCTCGTAGGCATTCTTCTCCGCAGCATCTGTGATAAAGGCGGATATAAGTTCGCGGAATGCCTGCAACTTTCCCACCGTACCTTTATTGAAGTTCAAGCCATACGCCAACGGCTCACAAAGCACAGTCCACAAACTTACATTGTGCCCGGTGGCGGCAGCAATGATTTTTCCCACTGTCGTATCTCCGATACCCCGTGCAGGATAATTGATAATACGTTTGAAAGCCTCTTCATCATTGGGATTCACTATCAGACGGAAGTAAGCAATAACATCTTTGATTTCCTTGCGTTGATAGAACGACAAGCCTCCGTAAATACGGTAAGGCATACTGCGTTTGCGCATGGCTTCCTCAAAGATACGGCTCTGCGCATTGGTACGGTAGAGTATCGCAAAATCAGAGTAGGCATAGCGCTTTTCACGCCGCAGTTCAGCTATCTTATTCACCACAATATCCCCTTCTTCCACATCACTGTATGCCTGGTACACACCAATGGCCTCTCCCTTCTCCTTTTCCGAGAACACTTCCTTGCGTATCTGCCACTGGTTCTTTTCTATCAGGCTGTTGGCCGCGCGGACAATGGTCTGGGTGGAACGGTAATTCTGCTCCAGCTTGAAGACCTTCGTATCGGGATATACTTTCGTAAAGTAGAGAATATTGTCAATATCGGCACCACGGAAGGAGTAGATACTCTGTGCATCATCCCCCACCACACAGACATGCTGATGGTTCTTGGCAAGTTGCAGCACAATGCTGTGCTGTGCAAAATTGGTATCCTGATACTCATCTACCAGAATGTAACGGAACTGGTCCTGATAACGCGCCAACACCTCGGGGTGGTCCCGGAACAGCAGGAATGTGTAGAACAGCAAATCGTCGAAGTCCATCGCATCTGCCTGCCGGCAACGCTCCCAATATCTCTGGTAGATGTCGCGAAGCGCCGGAACCTTGGCTGCACGGTCTCCTTCGTAAGCCTCCTTGTTGTTGGCATAGCCTGCCGGAGAAACCAGATGATTCTTGGCATTCGAGATACGCGCCTGCACCATCCCCGGCTTGTACACTTTCTCATCCAGCCCCATTTCCTTGATAATGGAACGTATCAAGCTTTTACTGTCTGCCGTATCGTAAATGGTAAACTGCGAAGTGAAGCCGATATGCCCGGCCTCGACATGCAGAATGCGCAGGAACATGGAGTGAAAGGTTCCCATCCACAGATGGCGCGCCCTCTCCGGCCCCACCTGACGGGCTATACGCTCCTTCATTTCGCGCGCCGCCTTGTTGGTAAAGGTCAATGCCAGAATGTTCCAAGGCTGGTAGCCATTCTCCAGCAGATAAGCAATCTTGTAGGTCAGCACGCGCGTCTTTCCCGAACCGGCACCGGCTATCACCAGTGACGGACCGTCATTGTATAACACCGCGTTCCGTTGTCCTTCGTTCAGTTCCTCTATATAATCGGGCATATCCGTATAATCTTAAAATGATGATATTTTTTCTTCCTTTGTTTTTACGGAGGCAAAGATAAAAAAAGCTTCGGAGACGTACGAACATTTCTATAGGTTATAGTGTTTATATAGTAAAGTTCCAAAATTAAATAATTGAAACTTATGAATACAATATTAACGATTTTAATGATAACAGTTATGACTTACGAAATGCCAAAACTTCCCTACACCAACAATGCACTGGAACCTGTAATCAGTCAGCAAACCATAGATTACCACTACGGTAAACATCTGCAAACCTACGTGAACAACCTCAACAACCTCGTTCCGGGAACGGAATTTGAAGGCAAAGACCTGGTAACCATTGTTGCCACAGCACCGGACGGTGCCATCTTCAACAATGCAGGACAAGTGTTGAACCACACATTATACTTCTTACAGTTTGCTCCGAAGCCTGCCCACAGCGAGCCTACCGGCAAGCTGGCAGAAGCCATCAAACGCGACTTCGGCAGCTTTGAGAATTTCAAGAAGGAATTCAACGCGGCAGCTGTCGGCTTGTTCGGCTCCGGATGGGCTTGGTTGTCTGCCGACAAGAACGGCAAACTCCACATCACCAAAGAAGCCAACGGTAGCAATCCGGTACGCGCCGGTCTTGTTCCGCTACTCGGATTCGACGTGTGGGAACATGCCTACTATCTTGATTACCAGAACCGCCGTGCCGACCATGTGAACGAACTGTGGAGCATCATCGACTGGGATGTAGTAGGTAAAAGACTGAAATAAGCAACAAGGTCCCACTAAACATGTTAATGACGCATTCTTGAGCAACTAAGGTTCAAGAATGCGTTTTCTTGTTTAAAATAGCCATCTAACATATTTTAAAGAAATTCTTTGGCTTCTACCATAAGTATTCATTAACTTTGCTAAACTTAAAAGTTAAACAAAAGAAATGAAACTCATCGTAGTAACAGCACCCACATTTTTTGTGGAAGAAGACAAGATTATCACGGCACTATTCGAAGAGGGGCTGGATATTCTACATCTGAGGAAGCCGGAAACTCCCGCCATGTATTCAGAACGGCTTTTAACGCTGATACCCGCAAAATACCATAAGCGCATCATTACCCATGAGCACTTCTACCTGCAGGAAGAGTTCAGCCTGATGGGGATTCATCTAAACACCCGCAATCCCAAAGAGCCCCATGACTATTCGGGTCACATCAGTTGCACCTGCCATTCACTGGACGAAGTGCAGAACAAGAAGCATTTCTATGACTATCTGTTCCTAAGCCCGATATATAATTGCATCACAAAGTCCGGAGTCACGTCCGGCTTCACAGCCGAAGAGTTGCGGCAAGCAGGAAAAAGTAAGGTCATAGACAGTAGAGTCATGGCTTTGGGAGGCATTACTCCCGACAACATACTGGAGATTAAGGATTACGGATTCGGTGGTGCCGTTGTAATGGGTGACTTATGGAATAAATTCAATGCCTGCACCGACCGCGATTATCTGGAAGTAATCCGCCACTTCAAGAAGTTGAAGAAAATGGCTGATTGAGCCTTCTTGGACTGGCAAATCAAAATTTACCGTACTCTTTGTATTCAATACCGGCAGGCAACGTGAAATAGAAGGTGGAGCCTTCCCCTTTCTTAGACTCCACACCGATACCTCCCCCATAGTGCTCCACAATAGATTTGGTGATGGAAAGCCCCAACCCCGTACCTTTGATATTGTAGTTCATCTTCACAAACCGTTCAAAGATGGCATGTCTTCCCACTTCATCGATACCACAGCCTGTATCTGCCACATAAAAATAGAAGTTATGGTTGCTCAATCTCCTGCAACCGATTTTCACACTGCCCATCTCCGTAAACTTCAAGGCGTTCCTCACCAAGTTACCTATGACTTGGGCAAAACGCACGCGGTCTACCACCAAACGGCATTGAGGCAGCCGTTCTACAAACTCCACCTGAATGCCCGTGGGATGCGAGCGCATATTCTCCGTCGTACAGACTTCATCAATCAGCGCGTTTACATCCACTTCTCCATCGTTATATTCCAGAGTATTTGCCTCAATCTTCGAATAGTCCAGCAAGTCATTGACCAGTTGCAGCAGCGAGTCCTTGTTATCATTAATCTCCTTCAGAAAAGCCATACGGGTTTCTCTGTCCAAATTATCCATTTCGGCAAGCATAGTTGTAAAGCCTACAATGGCATTCAAAGGAGTACGAATTTCGTGAGTCATATTAGCGATGAAAGCATTCTTCAGCTGGTTGGATTCTTCGGCAACCTCATTGATGCGCTGCAACGTCTTCAACCTTTTGCTCTTGCTGATGGAAATGATTATCATGATGACCAAAAGCAGAATGACAATTATCCCAAAACTATATACCAATGCTTCATTATTCTGATAGAAGTCATTCGTCCAAACATCGTATGCTGCCGTAATTGTCAATATCATCGTTTTTTGCTTGCTTATTGGAAACTATAAAATTATGGGAAGCAAATATACTAAAGAAAATACAAATAAATTAATAGAAACTACAGTTTTTTCCAACAAAATAGGCCGCATGCCATTACCAAGTAAAGCATGCAGCCCATAAATGTCATTATTCAGTATTATTGAAATCAGCCTTCAATGGCAGCCTGCGCCGCAGCCAGACGTGCAATAGGCACACGGAACGGAGAACAGCTGACATAATTCAAGCCAACTTTGTGGCAGAACTTCACAGAAGAAGGCTCACCGCCATGTTCGCCGCAGATACCGCACTTCAAATCCGGACGGATAGCACGTCCCTTTTCAGTAGCCATGCGCACCAACTGTCCTACACCATTCTGGTCGAGTACCTGGAACGGGTCTACTTTCAGAATCTTCTTCTCCAGATAAATCGGGAGGAAGGAAGCGATATCGTCGCGTGAATAACCAAATGTCATCTGAGTCAAGTCGTTCGTACCGAATGAGAAGAACTCGGCAGAGGAAGCAATGCGGTCGGCAGTCAAGGCGGCACGCGGAATCTCAATCATTGTACCTACCTTGAAGTCGATGCTGTCACCCACTTCTTCAAACAACTGGGCAGCCTCAGCACGAATCACTTCTTCCTGCTGCTTGAACTCATACAAGATACCGGTCAGAGGCACCATGATTTCAGGATGGGTTTCAACACCTTCCTTCTTCAATTCCAAAGCAGCACCCAGGATGGCACGCGTCTGCATCTGTGTAATTTCAGGATATGTATTTCCCAAACGGCAACCACGATGACCCAACATCGGATTATGCTCACAAAGTGCCTCAACACGTTGCTGGATATACTGGAGGCTCACGCCCATCGTATCTGCCATTTCCTGCTGTCCCTTCAGGTCATGGGGAACAAACTCATGCAAAGGAGGATCAAGCAGACGCACCGTCACCGGACAGCCTTCCATTGCCTTGAAAATTCCCTTGAAGTCAGCTTGCTGGTAGGGAAGAATCTTAGCCAAAGCCTTGCGGCGCCCTTCTGCATTTTCTGCCAGAATCATCTCGCGCATGGCTTTAATCTTCTCGCCTTCAAAGAACATGTGTTCCGTACGGCAAAGACCGATACCCACAGCGCCAAAATTACGTGCTACTGCGGCATCATGAGGAGTATCCGCATTGGTACGAACCTGCAGCTTCGTATATTTGTCTGCCAAATCCATCAGTTCCGCAAAGTCACCGGACAGCTCAGCCGCTTTTGTCTCCACCTTGTCTTTATATACTTCACCGGTGCTTCCGTTCAAGGAGATATAGTCACCCTCTTTCAACAGTACACCATCCACTTCCACTGTACGCGCCTTGTAGTCGATGTTCAAGGCACCTGCACCAGACACACAGCACTTACCCATACCACGAGCAACCACTGCCGCATGCGAAGTCATACCACCGCGGGCAGTCAGGATACCTTCGGCAACTGCCATACCTGCCAAATCTTCCGGAGAAGTCTCGATACGTACCATCACCACACGCTTGCCGGCAGCATGCCATTCGGCAGCATCATCGGCAAAGAATACGATTTGTCCCGTAGCGGCACCCGGAGAAGCGGGAAGACCACGAGTCAACACCTTAGCTTGTTTCAGAGCTGTCTTATCAAATACCGGGTGGAGCAGTTCGTCCAACTTATTGGGCTCACAACGCATCAATGCAGTCTTTTCGTCAATCATACCTTGATGGAGCAAGTCCATGGCAATCTTCACCATAGCGGCTCCGGTACGCTTACCGTTACGGGTCTGGAGGAACCAGAGTTTACCCTCTTGTACTGTAAACTCCATATCCTGCATATCACGGTAGTGATTTTCGAGTTTTGTCTGCAAAGCATCCAGTTCCTTATAGATTTCCGGCATAGCCTCCTCCATGGAAGGATATTTGCTGACACGTTCTTCTTCGCTTACACCGGCTAATTCAGCCCAACGTTGAGAACCGATTTTTGTAATCTGTTGCGGAGTACGGATACCGGCTACCACGTCTTCACCTTGTGCGTTAATCAGATATTCACCGTTGAAAAGGTCTTCACCCGTAGCAGCGTCACGTGAGAAACAAACACCTGTCGCAGAAGTATCGCCCATATTACCGAATACCATAGCCTGAACGCTTACGGCAGTACCCCATTCGTCAGGAATTCCCTCCATCTTACGATACAAAATAGCACGTTCGTTCATCCAGGAGTTGAATACGGCACAAACGGCACCCCACAACTGCTCGTAGGCACAAGTCGGGAAGTCTTTTCCGGTTTGTTCTTTCACCGCAGCCTTGAACTTCTTCACGAGTTCCTTAAGGTCTTCCACCTCAAGCTCGTTATCCAGCTTCACGCCTTTAGCATGTTTCACCTCTTCTATAATAGCCTCGAACGGGTCTACATCTTCCTTGTTCACCGGTTTCATGCCCAGCACCACGTCGCCATACATCTGCACGAAACGACGGTAAGAGTCCCATGCAAAGCGTGCATTGCCCGTCTTGCGCGTCAGGCCTTCCACCACTTCGTCATTCAAGCCAAGATTCAGGATAGTGTCCATCATGCCCGGCATGGAAGCGCGCGCACCCGAACGTACGGAAACCAGCAACGGATTCTCCACATCACCGAATTTGGAACGCATCAGTGTTTCCACATGGGCAATGGCTTGTTCAACTTCATTCTTCAACAGAGCAACGACTTTATCCTGCCCCATTTCATAATATTCCGTACAAACTTCTGTCGTTATTGTAAAGCCCGGAGGAACCGGAACCCCTATAAGGTTCATTTCTGCAAGGTTAGCACCTTTCCCACCCAAAAGGTTTCTCATATCGGCCTTTCCTTCTGCCTGGCCGTTACCAAAGGTATAAACTCTTTTTTTGTCCATAATATAAATTTAAAGTTTTTGATAGTGATTTCTCTTTTCTGCTCGCAAATCTAAGTATATTTCGCAGACTAGAAAACTTTTTCAGAAAAAACTTTATGCTAAAATGCAATTTCGACATTGCAATCTTTAATATTTCATTTCATAGAGAGAAATCCCGAAAAAATGTCTATTTTTGCCGAAGAATTTATTAGATTGGTGTAAAAGTGGCAAGAAAGAGAAAAGAACTTCCCCTACTGGAGAAGGTGACAATTACGGATGTGGCTGCCGAAGGAAAAGCCATCGCAAAAGTCAATGATTTGGTGATTTTCGTACCATATGTCGTCCCCGGCGATGTAGTTGACCTGCAAATTAAGAGAAAAAAGCATCATTATGCTGAAGCCGAGGCTGTGAAATTCCATGAATATTCGGCAGTACGGGCAGTTCCATTCTGCCAACATTATGGTGTATGCGGCGGTTGTAAATGGCAGGTTCTCCCCTATTCCGAGCAAATCAAGTATAAGCAAAAACAAGTAACGGACAACCTCACCCGCATCGGCAAAATCGAATTGCCGGAAATCTCTCCGATATTAGGTTCAGAAAAAACTCAGTTCTACCGGAATAAACTGGAGTACACTTTTTCCAACAAACGTTGGCTGACGACAGAAGACAACCTTCCGGTTCAGTTTATCTAAATCAATTTTTCCTGCCAGCCCTTTGGTCATGGTATCTGTCATCTCTTTCAGCCGGTCAGGTCCAATAACAGTAATCGTACTTGAAACGATAGTAAAAATGACAGCAAGTCCAAATAAAGCCTTATAGCCTTTAAGGTAAGGAGCCATTTGGCTTAATAATGATTTCTTCTTATTTTCCATTTTCTAACTCCTCCTTAGATAGTTGTGAATAAGCAATTTCTTGATAAATATCGTTATTAGCCAGTAATTCCTTGTGTGTTCCTTGACCAACGACCTTTCCTTGATCTAAGACTAAAATATGATCAGCATCCATAATAGTTGAAATACGTTGGGCGACAATCAACTTAGTCATTTCTTTGGTTTTCTTTGCCAAATCATTTCGCAGAATGCGATCCGTCTTATAATCAAGAGCTGAGAAGGAGTCATCAAAAATAAGAATTTCTGGTTTGCGTGCAAGTGCACGGGCAATAGCTAAGCGCTGCTTTTGACCGCCAGAGAAGTTGGTACCGCCTTGAGCTACCTCGGTATCCAGACCCTTTTCTTTTTCTTCAACAAAGTTTTTGGCTTGGGCTAGTTCAAGAGCCTCCCAAATTTTAGCATCATCAAGCGGCGCTTGATCGCTTTGCCCAAATGCAATATTAGAACGAATGGTCCCACTAAAAAGCACTGCCCTTTGCGGAATATAGCCGACTTTATTGTTGAGGTCATCATGGCTGTAATTTTGCACTTTGATTCCATCTATCTTAATCCAACCTTCTGTAGCATCATAAAAACGAGGAATCAGATTAACAAGAGTTGATTTTCCTGAGCCAGTGGAACCAATAAAAGCAACTGTCTCACCAGCTTTAGCACTGAAAGACACATGCTCAATAACCGCACGAGAATTTTTACTGTAACGAAACGATACATCATGAAATTCGACTTCTCCTTTTCGAGCATTGTCTGCTTTAGAATATTCTTTGAAGTGTACAGATGAGTTAAGCGCCAATACTTCATTAATTCGTTTGGCAGAAACTAAAGCACGCGGTAAAATGATAAAGATAGCGACCATCATCATAAAACCGACAACAACCTGCATGGCATAAGATGAAAAGACAACCATATCAGTAAAAACACTGATACGATCAGCAATAGCTCCTTTAGCAGCTGTCGCACTCGTCATAGGAATTTTAATATCATTGAGCAGGTAAGCTCCAATCCAATAAATAGCTAAAGTTAGACCACTGGAAACAACTGTCATGACAGGATTCATTAGCGACATCAGACGATAGACCAATAAATTCAATTTCGTCAGGTTTTTATTTTCCCGCTTAAATTTAGTGTCCTGATAATCTTCTGCATTGTAAGCCCGAACAACACGAACACCAGTCAGAGATTCACGGGTTGTAGAATTTAGAGCATCCGTCAAGCTCTGCACCTGACGCTGTCTTGGAAAAGCGACAAACATCAAAACAGACAGCATAATAAAGACAATTAAAACGGCAACACCGACTGCTCCTGTCCATTCATCGCTTTTACCCCAGATTTTAGTCAAGGCCCAAACAGCCATGATTGGACCGCGTGTCACCACTTGCATTCCCATAACGATCATGATTTGCAACTGTGTCAAATCATTAGTCGTACGCGTTAGAAGGCTGGGAATGGAAAATTTCTTGATTTCCGCCTCTGAATAATCCATAACTCGGTTGAAAATATCAGATCGAAGGCGAGTTGTAAAGCTGGCAGCGGTTCTTGAAGCTAAAAAACCAACTAGAACGGCCATAAAAAAGCTCCCAAATGAAAACATGAGCATC
>OGYS01001823.1_pt1 | contig 11632 bp, 9 predicted proteins | sample 1576611 | NCBI WGS metagenome assembly OGYS01 (sample SAMEA3541571, study PRJEB24748) | human gut metagenome | biome: human gut; feature: human-associated habitat; material: faeces | place: China | collected 2012
TTACCGCTACTCAGGTAGCCCACCATGTCCGTAGGACATAAACGGCCTTCCTTCAACAAGCGGCGCAAGGCTGCAAAGTAATACTCCTGCCCGTTGGCAAGTTCGGGCATATAGATAGCTTCCACACCGTAGGAAAGGGCAAGGTGCCGCATGGTCTTTTCCTTGTAGCAGATGGCCAACACCGGATATTTGCCACGGAAAGCGGCAAGGTTACGGGCAGTACGGCCGCTGTAACTGTCGGTGATGATTGCACGGATTTTCAGTTTGGTGGTAGCCTTTACCGCTTGTTTGGCCAGGAACGCAGTCACGTCGTTGCTGTTCTCGTCCAGCGGAATACGGATATCGTTGTCAGACAACTTATCTTTCTCCGCTTGGGCGGCAATCTTGGTCATCGTCTTCACCGCTTCTACCGGATACTTTCCATAGGCGGTTTCACCGCTCAACATCAAGGCATCCGTACGATAATAGATGGCATTGGCAATGTCCGTTACCTCCGCACGGGTGGGACGCGGATTGGAAATCATGGTATGAAGCATCTGTGTGGCAACAATCACCGGCTTCTTGGCAAGAATACACTTGCGGATGAGCACACGCTGGATGCCCGGAATACGTTCCTGCGGAACTTCAATACCGAGGTCACCGCGAGCTATCATCACACCGTCGGCTACTTCCAGGATTTCATCGATATTATCAACGCCTTCCTGGTTCTCAATCTTAGCCACAATACGGATATCGCTGTTATGAGCGTCAAGAATCGCCTTGATGTCGAGTATATCCTGCTTATTGCGCACAAAGGAGTGGGCAATGAAGTCTATGTTCTTCTCAATGGCATAAAGAATATTGGTGCGGTCCTTCTCCGTCAGAGAAGGCAGATTGATGCGGACGCCGGGAACGTTGACGCTCTTGCGGCTGCCCAGAGTAGCCTCATTCTGTACTTCGCAGAGCAGGTAGTCGGGGGTCTTCTCTACAACAACCAACTCCAAGTCACCGTCATCAATAAGGATATGGCCGTCCACATTCAAGTCTTTGACGAAATGGGGATAGGATACCGAGATACATTCACGGGTAGTCTCCTGCTCCGGGTTGCCTACCACCTTCACGCGGTCGCCCGCCTTGAAAGGAATGGGCTCAGCCAGAACCGTCGTGCGGACCTCCGGTCCTTTCGTATCCATCAGGATAGCGATGCGGTTGGAAACCGTACGCACATTGTTTATCAACTTCTCGGCACCTTCACGGCCAAGATGTGCAGTATTCATACGTACAACATTCATACCTGCATCGAACAACTGCTTTATAAAATCAACATCACAGCGCTGGTCAGAAATCGTTGCGACAATCTTCGTTTGCTTCAATAACATAATCTATATACCTATTTTATTTAATAATCTTTTAACGCCTCCATGGCCAGACGGTAGGAGTTCAGCCCGAAACCGAGAATGACACCTTTACAAGCGCAGGAAATCATGGACACATGACGAAAAGCCTCGCGGGCATGTACATTAGAGATATGCACCTCAACCACCGGAGAAGTGACCGAACGGATAGCATCCTGCAGAGCGATGGACGTATGGGTGTAAGCACCCGCATTCAAAATGATGCCGTCCACATCAAAACCTACCTGCTGAATCTTGTCTATCAGCTCTCCCTCAATGTTGGACTGGAAATAGTCAATCTGTACATCCGCATATTTCTTACGGAGTTCGGCAAGGTAGTCTTCAAAAGTAACGCTACCGTAAATGGAAGGTTCACGTTTGCCCAAGAGATTTATATTGGGGCCGTTAATAATCTGTATCCTCATAACACAATTTTTTATACCTTTGCGGTGCAAAGATAGTGCAAACCGAAAGCAGATGCAAATTTATTTGCAATTTGCTGAAATGCAGCCTATTTTCGCGAAGCAAAGGTAGAAAAAAGAAATGAAATCAGAAGAAAAATCCACGAATAAGGAGAAACAAACGCTGATAATCAGAAAGTACCACCAGTATCTGAAACTGGAAAAAGCACTCTCACCCAATACAGTGGATGCTTACCAAACAGACTTACAGAAGCTGCTGCACTTTCTGGAAGGAGAGGGTATCGCTATCCTTGACACTACCCTGGATGACTTGCAGCATTTTGCCTCCGGACTGCACGACATCGGCATCCATCCCCGCTCGCAGGCACGCATCTTGTCGGGCATCAAGTCATTTTTCCATTTCCTCGTCATAGCCGACTACCTGGAGGGAGACCCCAGCGAACTGTTGGAGGGTCCCAAAATCGGATTCAAGCTTCCAGAAGTATTGACGGTGGAAGAGATAGACCGCATCATCTCCGCCATTGACCTGGGCACAAATGAGGGGCAACGCAACCGGGCCATCCTCGAGACTCTATACAGTTGCGGTCTACGGGTATCGGAACTGTGCAATCTGAAAATCTCCGACTTGTATTTCGACGAAGGCTTCATCAAGGTAGAAGGTAAGGGCAGCAAACAGCGCCTTGTACCCATATCGTCCCGTGCCATCAAAGAGATAAGGAACTGGTTTGTAGACCGCAATGGAGGCTGGAAAATCAAGAAGGACTTCGAAGACTATGTATTCCTGGCACGCTGGGGCAAAAATATCTCGCGCATCATGGTATTCCATCTCATCAAGGAACTGGCAGAGAAGGCCGGCATCACCAAAAACATCAGTCCGCACACCTTCCGCCATTCCTTTGCCACCCACCTGCTTGAAGGAGGAGCCAACCTGCGCGCCATACAAAGTATGCTGGGCCACGAATCTATCGCTACAACAGAAATTTACACACATATTGACCGGCACAGATTGCGCAGTGAAATCATAGAACATCATCCCCGCAATATAAAGTACCGCAAAGAGCGAGAAATTCATTAAATTATGATAAAATTGCTGCACGAGTTAACAAACTGTAATAGGATTTAATATCTTTGCGTTGTTATGTCCATGCCTAAACAGCACACTAACATGGAATAGACAAATTTCAATTACAAACAATTAATTTATACCTAAAATGACTAAGAAATTGTATCTGCCGTTTTTAATGGCAATGATTGTTGCATTAATGACATCGTGCAGCAAAAAGATGGGTGAATTGTCATCAGATTATTTCACCGTAACTCCTCAAGTTCTAGAGGCTGTAGGTGGTAAAGTTCCCGCTACAATCAACGGAAAATTCCCCGAAAAGTACTTCAACAAGAAGGCTGTGGTAGAAGTAACCCCCGTACTGAAATGGAATGGCGGCGAAGCTAAAGGCCAGTCGGCTGTGTTCCAAGGCGAAAAAGTAGAAGGTAACGACCAGACTATCTCTTACAAGATGGGCGGCAGCTACACTATGAAGACATCTTTCGACTATGTACCGGAAATGGCCAAATCCGAACTGTATCTGGAATTCAAGGCTACAGTAGGCAAAAAGACTGTCACTATCCCTGCTGTAAAAGTAGCTGATGGTGTAATCTCCACTTCTGAGATGCTGGAACAAACATTGGGCAGCGCTAACCCCGCCAATGGTGACGACGCTTTCCAACGTATCATCAAAGAAAAGCATGACGCCAACATCATGTTCTTGATTCAACAAGCCAACGTACGCGCCAGCGAATTGAAGACTGCCAAAGAATTCGGCAAAGAAGTGAAAAACATAGACGAAGCTGAAAACAAGAAAATCAGCAACATCGAAATCTCCGCATACGCTTCTCCCGATGGTGGTGTAGGCTTGAATACTACACTGGCTGAGAACCGCCAGGACAACACGGCTAAAATCATCAACAGAGATTTGAAGAAAGCAAAAATCAATGCAGCAGTAGACACCAAGTATACGGCTCAGGACTGGGAAGGCTTCCAGGAACTGGTATCCAAATCAAACATCCAAGATAAAGAATTGATTCTTCGCGTTCTTTCCATGTATCAGGATCCTGAACAAAGAGAACAAGAAATCAAGAACATCTCTTCTGTTTATAAGACTTTGGCTGACGAAATCCTGCCGCAACTGCGTCGTTCACGCCTGACTTTGAACTACGAAATCATCGGTAAGTCTGACGAAGAAATCGCAAACCTCGCCGACAGCGATGCCAAGCAGCTGAACATCGAAGAATTACTGTATGCCACCACCTTGACTAAAGATGCTGCCAAGCAAGAAGCCATCTTCACAAAAGCTACTCAAATCTACCCGAACGATTTCCGTGCTTACAACAACTTAGGTAAACTGGCTTATCAGGCTGGTGATCTTAACAAGGCTGAAAGCTACTTCAAGAAAGCTCTCTCCATCAAGGATGCTCCTGAAGCAAACATGAATCTCGGTCTGATTGCCTTGACCAAGGGCGACAGAACAGCAGCAGAAAGCTATCTGAGCAAGGCTTCCGGTTCTAAGGAACTGAACGAGGCATTGGGTAATCTGTATGTTGCTCAAGGACAGTACGACAAGGCTGTCAGCTCATTTGGCGACACTAAGACTAACAGCGCTGCTTTGGCACAAATCCTGGCTAAGGACTACAACAAGGCTAAGAACACACTGGCTGCTATCGAAAGACCAGACGCTTATACTGACTACCTGATGGCTGTACTTGGCGCAAGAACCAACAATACATCTATGGTAACCAGCAGTCTGAAGAATGCCATTGCAAAAGAACCGGCTTTGGCAAAGAAGGCTGCTTCTGACCTGGAATTCGCCAAATACTTCACTAACACTGACTTTATGAATATCATCAAATAATAAAGGTTAGATTGAAAAGAACGTGCCCGGCATAGAAATATGTCGGGCATTTCTTTTTATTCACACCAAAAAGAAGTATTTTCGCGACGAAGTATCAGAAAAAGAACCGGAATGAAGAAAATCTATCTTGCATACCTTCTGCTTATTATATTGTCTGCCTGCGGCAGCAAAAATACAAATTCAGTCTACCTAAATGGTGAAATCAAAGGGCTGGGGAATGATACCCTTTATATATATGGTACGGACAAGTTCTATAACCGTATGGACACTCTGCTTGTCAAGGATGACAAGTTCTCTGCAACCCTCACCACCGACACGCTTGTCTCTACATGGCTGCAATTCAGTGACGGCACAGAATATCCGCTTTACCTGAACAAAGGAGACAAAATAAAGATAAAAGGCTCCGCCGCCGAGCTTACTTCACTGGAAATCACGGGGAATGCCCCCAATGAAGAACTGACAGCTTTTCAGAAAGAGTTGAAAGGTTTGAGTACTCCCTCGGAGAAAGCATTGGAAGAAAAAGCAGAAGCCTTCATCAACAGCCATCCTTCTTCGCTGGTAAGTATCTATCTGCTGGAGAAATATTTCGTGCAAAAACCGCAACCGGACTTCTCCTTAATCAAAGAAATGACAGAACACATGACCGGAGGCTTGAAAGACCGTCCGTATGTGGACGAACTGCTTGACCTTATCCAAGAAGAAGAGAAGGTATCCGTTGGGAAAACCATCCCTTACGTCAACCTGCCCAATGCCAAAGGCACACAAATCAGCCGTACTAGCTTTAAGGACAAATATCTGTTGATACATTTTTGGGCATCTTGGGACCCGCAAAGCATGGAAGCCAACGCTGCCCTGCGCCGGATTTACAAGAAAGAAGAAAAGAACAAGCTATTCGCACTCTGGGGCATTTCCTTGGATATCGACAGAAAGGAATGGGAAGAAGCAATCAAAAGAGATACCCTGAAGTGGGAACAGAGTTGTGATTTCTCCGGATGGAACACAGCGCCCATCAAACAGCTCGCCATACAAGCATTGCCTGCCAATCTGTTCCTTAGCCCTTCCGGAAAAATTGAAGGGAAGAATATGAGTGAGGAAGACATCAAAAAGAAACTGGAGGAGATAGAGCAAAAGGAAAAAGAGAAGAAAGAGAGTGAAAAGAAACTCAAAAAACAAAACCGACGGTAGCCTATCCTGCCATCACTAACCCCTAATCACTAAAAACGTGCTCATAAAAGTTTTTGGAGCGGCTGTTCAAGGTATTGACGCAACCCTCATCACCATTGAAGTCAACAGTTCCAGAGGCTGTATGTTCTATTTAGTCGGTTTGCCGGACTCTGCGGTCAAAGAAAGCCATCAACGTATCATATCTGCTTTGCAGGTCAACGGCTACCGGATGCCGACCAGCAATATTGTCATCAACATGGCTCCGGCTGACATCCGCAAGGAAGGTGCAGCTTACGATTTACCTTTAGCCATCGGCATACTTGCCGCCAGCGAAGTTATCCAGTCCGATAAGCTGGAACGCTATCTGCTGATGGGTGAACTAAGCCTTGACGGCAGCCTGCAACCTATCAAAGGAGCACTCCCCATTGCCATCAAGGCCAGAGAACTGGGGTTTGAGGGTATGATTGTACCGCAACAGAATGCCCACGAAGCGGCAGTAGTAAACAATCTGAAAGTGTACGGAGCGGGAAACATCAAGGAAGTTATAGAATTCTTTAATGGCACGCAGGAATTAACCCCTACGTTAGTCAACACCCGCGAGGAATTCTATTCCCAGCAGAGCAACTTCGATTTCGACTTTGCAGAAGTAAAAGGACAGGAAAATGTGAAACGAGCCTTGGAGGTAGCTGCTTCGGGCAGCCACAATATACTTCTCATCGGTTCGCCGGGCAGCGGTAAGTCCATGCTTGCCAAGCGTCTGCCATCTATACTTCCTCCCCTCTCTTTGGGAGAGAGTCTGGAAACGACCAAGATTCATTCTGTTGCCGGAAAGTTGGGCAAAGACGGTGGACTCATCTCGAAACGCCCGTTCCGCGCCCCTCACCACACCATTTCTACGGTAGCGATGACCGGTGGAGGAAGTTTCCCCCAGCCCGGTGAAATCAGTCTGGCACATAACGGAATTTTATATCTTGATGAACTGCCAGAGTACAGCCGTAACGTATTGGAGGTTCTTCGCCAACCGCTGGAAGATAGGAAGATTACCGTGTCACGCATCCGATGCAATGTAGAGTATCCGGCAAGTTTTATGCTGGTAGCCTCTATGAATCCGTGCCCATGCGGGTATTACACGCATCCCACCAAGGCTTGTGTGTGCAGTCCCGGACAAGTACAAAAGTACCTGAACCGCATATCCGGACCTTTGCTCGACCGTATCGACCTGCAAATTGAAGTCACCCCACTCCCCTTTGAAGAGATGGCAGATTCCCGCCCCGGCGAATCGAGCGCCACCATACGCGAGCGTGTGATACGTGCCCGACAAATTCAAGAAGCAAGGTATGCAGACATTCCCGGCATATATTGTAATGCCCAGATGAACAGTAAACTGCTTGCTCGCCACGCCCGTCCGGATGACAAAGGACTTGCCATGCTCAAAACTGCCATGAACCGACTGAACCTTTCGGCCCGCGCCTACGACCGTATATTGAAAGTATCACGCACCATCGCCGACCTGGAAGGCTGCGAATTGATACAGCCGGCACACTTGGCGGAAGCTATCGGATATAGAAATCTGGATAGGGAGGGCTGGGCAGGATGAAAAAGGGATTAGCGGTGAGCGATTAACAGTCAGCCCCTTTAATCCCTAATCCCTAATCTCTAACCCTTATTTTTCTATCCGAATGCGCGCATCCACCGCTATCACCTGCTTTTCAGTCGCCAACAATGGATTGATATCCATCTCCTTGATTTCCGTTGCAAAGCGCAGCAAGGTGGAAAGCCGTACAATAATTTCGGCAAATTTATCTTCATTCACTCCCTTCTGCCCACGCGTACCTTTGATAATCTTATAGGCACGCAACGAGTGAATCATGGAGTAAGCCTCCTCGTAGGACAACGGTGCAAGACCGGAAGATATATCCTTCAGCACCTCCACAAAAATACCGCCCAGACCGCAGAGTACCACATGTCCGAACTTCTCTTCATATTTGGCACCGATAAACAATTCCGTCCCTTTCAACATCGGCTGCACCATGATAGCACTAGCTTCGGGAATCTGCATCATACGGTCGAATTCCAATGCCAAATGCTGTTCACTCTTGATATTGAGCACAACACCGCCCACATCCGACTTATGCACCGGCCCCACCACCTTTGCCACCACCGGGAACCCCGTGCGACGCGCAAAGGCAAGCACTTCTTCCTTGTTGTCCGAAACAAACTCCTCCACAATAGGAATACCTGCAGAGCGGAGCAATGCCTGCACATAGTGCGGGGCGATATAACCGTCCGCAGGAATGGAATCTATAATCCGGCGGATACGGGGAACATCCACTCCAAAGAGCTCGATTTCATTATTGGCAGGCCGCGGGGCATTCATTATCCGCGAAAGTGCCGTGCCGAGAGTCACCTCATCGGCAAAGTTCACATGGCCCTTTGCCAGGAAAGCGGCAACCTCGGCTCCCGCCGTATTGATGGAAGGAAGAATCGGAAAAATCGGCTTCTTGCAATGCAGCATCTTCTCGTGCAGCACATCATACATTTCAAACATGGTCACCAGCCCCGGAGTGCCGAAAATAGCCATTACAGCATCAATATTGTCAAACTTCTCCTCACAATACTCCAGACAGAGGCGCAGATGTTCCGGCGTACCCGTAGCCAGAATATCAATGGGATTCCCCACAGCCGCACCGGGGAAAAGCTTACCCTTAAGTTCCTCCGCCACCGGTCCTTCCAGTTTCGGAACATTCAGTCCACCCTTACTCAATGCATCGGTCAGCATCACTCCCGGACCGCCGGCATGGGTAATGATGGCGAAGTTTTTCCCTTTCAGTTCCGGCAGTGTGAAGATACAACCTACGGTCGTCAACTCCTCGCGCGAATAGCAACGCACAATACCCGCCTTACGGAACAAGGCCTCTACCGCCGAATCGCTACTGGCAATGGCCCCCGTATGCGAACTCGCCGCCCGGCTGCCGCTTTCGCTACTGCCCGCCTTGATGGCCGCAATCTTGCAGCCCTTCTTGATGAGCGAGGATGCATGAAACAGCAGACGGTCGGGGTCACCGATACTCTCTATATAAAGAAGTTTTATTCTGGAATCCGCTTCCGGATTGAAGTGTTCGTCCATGTATTGCAACACATCCTCCACGCCGATTTGCTTGGCATTGCCCACAGACCATACAGAGTTGAATTGCAATCCCTTGGTCACGGCGCTCTCCAATATGAACACCGCTGTGGCACCGGAGCTGGAAATCAGGTCCACCCCTTGCGGATGCAGTTGCGGGATGGGCTGGCTGAATACACTGTGATGCCACGAGTTCATAAAACCGATACAGTTGGGGCCTATCAGAGAGGCTCCATACCGGTTCACCGTTTCCAGTATGCGATCTTCCAGCACAGCACCCTCATGGGTCTCCTCACCAAAACCGGCAGAAAGGATAATGAACGCCTTCACCTGCTTCTCCGCAGCAAGCATCTCCACCGCATCGGGACAAAGCGCGGCAGGTATGGCAAGGATGGCTAGGTCCGTATCGGGAATGTCCTTCACATCCGCAAAGGCAGCAACACCCTGCACTTCAGTCTCTTTCGGATTCACGGCACGAAGCTCACCGGTATATCCGCCGCTAAGCAGATTTTTCAGGATAGCCCCTCCGGGTTTGTGTACATTGTTGGATGCCCCCACTACCACAATACTGGCCGGGTGAAGTAATTGGCTTGTTATCATAGTCTGTTTTACATTAAGTTAATGATTCATGCACAAATATACATTTTCCATACATAAAAGCAATCGGTAAAAGAGAAAATAAGCTTAATCCCTTTGCAAAATATAAATAAGTTTACGGAAGTATATATATTTGTGCCATCAATAACAATACGCAGAAAACTACCCTATATGGAAAGCCGTGTCAAAGAGATAGATTATCTGAAATGCATCTTCATCACCCTGATGATTATCTTCCACCTTGTATATATAGGCGACAAGTATCCGTATGCGAAACAAATCGTCTATACGTTCCACATGTCCGCTTTCCTGATTATTTCGGGCTATCTGGCCAATAACCGGAAGGATGCCCGAAGCTTTCTCCGCAAGTTTCTATGGATTTTCATTCCGTATGCCTGCATGGAGGCGGCCTATACGGTGATGTCTCATTTCCTGCCCGTACGCGAAAGTGTAGATGCCATTACTCCTACCGTATTGCTCGACAAGATATTCCTCCATCCGATGGGACCTTACTGGTATCTGCATACACTGATTCTGTGCAGCCTCATCTATTATATCACATTCCGCTATGTACGGCTGTCGGTTGTCTCCCGGCTGGTTGTGACCGGTGTCTGCCTGTTTGCCCTTTCCCATTGGGGAGGATTGATGAACTTCTCCAATGCCCTCTATTTCCTTATCGGCATGACAGTGAGCCAAAGCGGGCTTCGTTTTACACAAGTCTTTCGCGCCACAACCTTCGCCATTGTTCCATTCGTAATACTATGCTGTTTTCCCGCCAATCTGGATAGGGGTACTCTGGCAGGAGTCGCCATCACCTGGCTTTCCATCAGCCTGCTGTTGGCAGCCTACGGCTATCTGCCGGTACAAGCCAAACGGCTTTCCTTCTTTATAGGGCGCAATACGCTGGTCATACTCCTTTTCTCACCCATTTTCACCATTCTGTCCAAGGCGTTTCTGCCCGTGTTCGCCTTCGACCCTACGGGGATGCTGTTCCTTGTCACTGCCACCGCCTTCACTCTTAGCGGCTGCATGGGTATGGCGTGGGCTATGGACAAAATGCACGTTTCCAGATTCTTCTTCGGGAAGAGGACTATATTGTGTTGAGACGGTTCACGTCTCCGCCCACAAAGGGAAGTTTCACCACAAACTCCTTTTCGTCCTTAAGAATCTCCACCAGCGTGCCGTATAGGGCATACTGCCGTTGCAGGTTCTTCAATCCCGCTCCATTACTGGCCACATAGTTGCGCAACTGAAGATTGTTGCGTACCGTAATCCCTTCGTTTCCTATGGATATATGGACTATCAGCGGCGACTTCTTTGTACTGATATTATGCTTCAAGGCATTCTCCACAAGCATCTGTATGCTGGCAGGAATGACGAGACAATGATGATTCCGCAAATCATCTTCTATCTCCACATGCAGCGCATCGCCAAAGCGGATATGCTCCAGGTATAAATACGACTCTACGAACGACAGTTCTTCCTGCACGGTCACCGTAGCTCTGCCATGCGTAGTGAGCATTGGCGTTGAAGAAGTCGGGACCGGCGTCGGTGTTTTGTATTCCGGGATCGATAACAGCGATGGGAAGCCCCTCGGTGGTAGCCAATGAAGTACTCGCGTAGAGTTTGTATTTCCAAACATAGTGTAATAAACGTTCCATATTCTTTCAGAGTTAAGATTTTGGATTCAAATGTAATTCATTTTCTGTATATTTGCGACATTAATTGAATTAAAGTATGAAAATTGCACTTATAGGTTACGGGAAAATGGGCAAAACGATCGAGCAGATCGCCATCCAAAGAGGACATCAAATTGTTTCCATCATAGATATCAATAACGCTGAGGATATATATTCAGAAGCGTTCAAGAGCGCCGACGCGGCGATTGAGTTTACTACCCCGGCTACCGCTTTCAATAACTATATGAAATGTTTCGAGGTAGGCGTGCCGGTCGTATCGGGTACTACCGGATGGCTGGACCGTATCGGCGAATACTACTGCATTCATACCCAGACATCTTTTACCATAATCTAGGTTCACTATCCC
>OGYS01001830.1_pt1 | contig 11613 bp, 14 predicted proteins | sample 1576611 | NCBI WGS metagenome assembly OGYS01 (sample SAMEA3541571, study PRJEB24748) | human gut metagenome | biome: human gut; feature: human-associated habitat; material: faeces | place: China | collected 2012
TATTTTAGGCGGACTGGTAGGGTGCTTGATTACAGTGATTCTTACCGTGATCTTATGCAAAATCATCCCAAGTTATAAATATCGTTTCAGAAACGATACAGCAACGATTATCCCAATCAAATTGGGATGATTTTGCAAACTTACGGCACTACCAGACAAACCAATTTCATTCAGTTTCCATACATTTGCAACATCACGCTTAGAAATAATAATATGGAAACAAATATGAAACATTATCTTTTAGCCCTTAGTATCGGATGTAATCGGCAAACGGTTTTAACGTCACACACACAATGACAAAGACAAGTGTAAAACCAGCCAGCAGAATAGTCAGTGCTATCTCATTCGGAGTTTTCTGACGAGACGCACCTTCCACCAGTGCAATCATTTTATCCAGGAAAGACTGTCCGGGTTCTGCCACGATTTTAATCTTTAACCAGTCAGAAACAACTGTCGTACCTCCTGTCACAGAGGAAAAATCTCCTCCCGCCTCTCTTGTAACAGGGGCGGATTCCCCCGTAATTGCAGATTCATCTACAGATGCAACACCTTCGATGATCTCTCCATCGTTCGGAATCACCTCTCCGGTCTTTACAAGCACGATATCTCCTTTTTTCAGTTCAGAAGCATTGATCACTTTCTCTTCTCCATTTGCCAGAAGCAGTCTTGCTTTTGTATCCTGCTTTGTCTTTTTCAAAGAAGCTGCCTGTGCCTTTCCTCTTCCTTCTGCAACGGACTCTGCAAAGTTTGCAAATAACACGGTCACAAACAGTACGACTGTTACAACTCCGTTGTACACGCGATATTCTTCACTTCCGCCAAACAGTGTTGGAAACACTGTCAGGACCAGAGTGAACAGAAATCCGATTTCTACAACAAACATGACCGGATTTTTTATCATGTAGCGCAGATCCAGTTTTTGAAATGCGCCCAGAATGGAGGATCTTAAAATATCCTTTGTAATAAATTTTGTCTTATCTTTCTTAGCCATGTTGGATTCTCCTTTCCGCTCATTTTCTACTGCCATAAGGACAGATGCTCAGCTACCGGTCCAAGTGCCAGCGCCGGGAAAAAAGTCAGAGCGGCAAAAATGTATACAATAAATACAAGAATGATCATAAAAGTTACATTATCCGTCTTCAGCGAACCGATTGATTCGTTCACTTTCTTTTTCGCCAGCAGAGATCCTGCGACTGCAAGCTGTGCTACGATGGAAAAATATCTTCCAAAGAACATTGCCAGCCCGGTCGTGATATTCCAGAATACACTGTTGTCGGCCAGTCCCTCAAATCCGGAACCATTGTTCGCCGCAGAAGAGGCAAACTCGTACAGAATCTGACTCAGTCCGTGATATCCCGGGTTCGTAATGCCGCTTGTTCCTGCCTGTGTTTCCACACCCAATGCAGAAAATCCAAGAATTAAAAGTGGATGAATCAAAATCACAAGCGCCACCAGCTTCATCTCTCTGCCTTCGATTTTTTTATTCAGATATTCCGGTGTACGTCCTACCATCAGGCCACAGATGAAAACTGCCAGGATCACATACATAACCATATTCATCAGACCCACACCTTTTCCGCCGAACACACAGTTAAGCATCATTTGGAGCATTGGAACAAGACCGCCAAGCGGTGTCAGTGAATCATGCATGTTGTTAACAGTTCCTGTTGTAAAGGATGTTGTCACCGTTGTAAATAATGCAGACTGCGCGATTCCAAAGCGAGTTTCTTTTCCTTCCATATTTCCTGCCTGTGCAAGTCCCAGTGAATGAGTCACCGGATTGCCTGCCATCTCAGCAGAATAGCAGATTACAAGTCCTACTACAAAAAGGATGGACATTGCTCCGAAAATCACTGCTGCCTGTCTTCCCATCAGCATTGGCTTGCCAAACTGTTTTGGTGCAACTGCTTTTCTCGCCGCATTTTCTTTTCTGTTGTCATGGATCATATGGCCAAATGCTACAACGCAAGAGCCCGGAAGTATCATCATGGAAATCGTTTCTATTATATTAGAAATAACAGTCGGGTTCTCAAACGGTGTCGCTGAGTTTGCACCGAAGAATCCACCTCCGTTTGTTCCCAGATGCTTGATTGCTTCCAGTGCGGCTACCGGTCCAAGTGCCAGATCCTGCATCTTTCCTTCGATTGTCTGTATCGTTTCATTTGCCTGTAATGTCTGCGGCACTCCCTGACTTACCAGAAGAAGACCGATTACAAACGAAAACGGAATCAGGATTCTGGTCGTCACGCGGATCACATCTTCATAAAAGTTTCCCATCTTTCTTCCGGAAACTCCTCGGCAAAATGCCATACATGCTGCATAACCGCTGGCAGCTGAGGTAAACATCATAAAAATGATCACACACAACTGACTTCCGTAAGAAAGACCGCTTTCTCCTGCATAATGCTGCAGGTTTGTGTTTGTCATAAAACTGATGATCGTATTGAAGGAAAGACTTGCCTCCATTCCATCAGCTCCGTTCGGATTTAAAAACAGCAAATTCTGTAATCGTAAAATCAAATAGCCGATAAATACCATTACTGCATTTGCCAGTACTAAAGACATCACGTACTTTTTCCAGCCCATGTCTTCTCGTTTGATTCCGCAAATTTTATATAAAAAATTGTCGATCGGATTGAACACCTTATCCGCAAATGTTTTTTGCTTTGTGGCGATGTGATACATATATTTTCCCATTGGAATGACCAGTATCAAGAAAATTGCCAGTGTGAGTATAATCTGTAACATCTCTCTTCCTCCTGTTGCTGTCCTTTCTCTTTTCTCACAATTTCTCCGGATGTATCAGCGCATACACAAGATATCCGGCAAGTAATAAAACTAAAATTCCAAGAACGATCATCTTTATATCCTCCTATTTTTCTTTTGAATTGATCAGCGATTCACAAAAATTCGCAAATAATTTTACACATCCAAAACAAATAATTAAAATTCCTAGTGCAATTAAATCCATCATATTTTTTTCCTCCTTGCTGTTCCCTATTGTAGGACATTGCAAATAAAATCTGTATTAAGCTGAAATGGATTCGTATAAAGATGGTATAAAGATTCGGGTGAAAAAAGGGGGATTGTGAAACACCTTCTCTTGAATTAGCATTTAAAATTGCAGAAGTATTTGAGGTTTCGATCGACAAAATTTTTGAATATAGGAAGGAGAACTAATATGAATGAACAAACTATAATTTTATTTTTTCTTATTGTTTCATTAGGTGTAACACTCAGCCTATATATTTTTAAAGCTAAGAAACAGATGAATTATATGGGGGATGAACGGTGGGAAATGATACAACTAAAATCATACAGAATTGCCAGTATCTCCACTTGACTTTTAATAATAGTACTTTTAATTTTGCCCATTTTCGTAGACAGCCAATCTACAATCACCATACAACGACTAACCATTTTTTGTCTATTTTACATTGGAGCCCGTAATCTTCTTGAACTTTCTGCAATTCGTCCCAAAAGTATACCTTGTTACATTTGCAGATTCCCCCGAAATCTTAAGAAACTCAGTGGCTTTTTATAACATTCTATAGTATGCTAAAAACAAAAAGGAGTTTTGCACAATGTTTCACAACAAAGTAGTTGTCATCACAGGCGGCGCACAAGGTATTGGAAAATGTATTGCCGAAGAATTTAAAAAGAACAACGCTTTTGTCTGTATCATCGACAAACAGCCAAATGATTACTTTGTCGGCGATTTGGCTGAAAAAGAAGTTCTGCACCGCTTTGTGGAAACAGTAATTGCTGACTATGGCAAGGTAGACTATCTGATCAATAACGCACTGCCGCTAATGAAAGGGATCGAGGAATGTTCCTATGAAGAATTTAACTACGCTTTAAAAGTAGGCATAACAGCGCCATTCTATCTTACAAAGCTTTTTCTTCCGTACTTTGCTCCTGATGCGGCAATTGTAAATATCTCTTCCTCCCGGGACCGTATGAGTCAGCCACAGACTGAAAGCTACACTGCTGCTAAAGGCGGTATAGCAGCTCTTACGCACTCCCTTGCTGTCAGTCTTGCCGGGAAAGTTCGTGTAAATTCAATATCTCCCGGTTGGATCGATACCGCTTACACAAAATATGACGGTGCAGATGTGATTCAACACCCTGCCGGCCGCGTTGGGAATTCTCTGGATATTGCCAATATGGTACTATACCTTTGTTCCGATAAAGCAGGTTTTATCACTGGGGAAAATATATGTATTGACGGCGGCATGACGAAGCAGATGATATACCACAATGATTACGGATGGACTCTGAATCAGGAAAATAATTGAGAAAGAGGGGCGTATCACAATACATGATACCCCCACTTTGAAACCTTAAGTATTACATTTTCCGAACACAACCACTTCTGATTTACTGATATTTTTCATTCTATAAAATCCTAATCTAAAATCTTTCCGCCAATCGAAACTGTCACGACCTGCCATGGAATAAATTTTCCGCTGTTTTGCAGTGCTTTCTTTGCCGCCATTTCCAAACCTCCGCAGCATGGCACTTCCATACGAAGAATTGTTACACTCTGAATCTCATTTTCCGCAATGATCTGTGTCAGCTTCTCACTGTAATCTCCTTCATCCAGCTTAGGACATCCAATAAGCGTTACTTTCCCACGCATAAACTCCTGATGTACATTTGCGTATGCATAAGCTGTACAATCTGCGGCAATCAACAGTTTCGCCCCATTAAAATACGGCGCATGTACCGGAACCAGTTTGATCTGGCATGGCCACTGTGCCAGCTGTGACGACTGTGCGGCACTCTTTTGCTCGGTATTATGACCGCTTTCTGGATGAAGCTGTCTCATTCGCTGTCCTGGACAGCCGGAAAATTCTGTCGTTGACTGCGCTGCTTTTTTTCTCTGGTTTTCCAGCACTGCCTGCTCATCATAGAGGGCAGCCTCCCGCTCCACAAAACGGATTGCTCCTGTCGGACACTGCGGCAGACAATCACCCAGACCGTCACAATAATCATCCCTTAACAGTTTTGCCTTTCCATCGACCATCCCGATTGCACCTTCATGACATGCAGCAGCACAGACTCCGCATCCGTTGCATTTTTCTTCATCTATCTGAATAATTCTTCTGATCATCTTGATTCCTCCCTTGTTTTTGTAGTTCAAGTATAGTACAATCAGGGCAATATTTCGGTTGTTATAACCACAGAAAGGAAGATTTTATGAAAAAAGTTCAGACCCCCCTGTTTCAGGGAATTACAGAAAATGAATGGAACGAAATGCAAAACTGCAGTTGCATGCGTCAGCAGTCTTTTGAAAAAAATGAACTTATTTTTCGGATGGGAGAATCTGTCCGAGAAATCGGAATTGTTCTGACGGGAAGTGTTAATATCGAAAATGTAGATCTCTGGGGAAATAAAAGTCTGCTGAGCAACATCTCAGCAGGACAAGTATTTGCAGAAACTTACGCTTTTTGTCAGGAGCCTTTGATGGTGAATGCAGTAGCCGCTGAATATACAAATCTTCTTTTCCTGAATCTGGAGACCTTGATGCAGCCCCGCTATCAAGATACTCTCTGGACGAACAAGATCATGCAGAATCTCCTTCGAATTTCCATTTACAAAAATCTCATCCTGTCCAACCGGATTTTCTGCACAACCCCAAAGACCATTCGGGGACGTCTGCTGATCTATCTGTCCTCTCAGGCGTCCAAAGCCGAAAGCACGGTCTTTCAAATTCCTTTTAACCGACAGGAACTGGCAGATTATCTCAACCTGGATCGCAGTGCCCTCTCGAAAGAACTTGGAAAAATGCGCGACGAAGGAATTCTGGAATTCCGCAAAAGTCAATTCGTTCTTCACCAGCTGCCGGAGTAGTCTGTTCTCTCAGACTACTTCCCATCTGTAAACCTATACCTGATCAGATGAGATGAAGCCCACCTCTGAAAGTACGAGTTGCGGAATGTCCGGATCGCTATACCTCTTTCACTGTTACAGTTACCTGATCTCCAGGCTGTTTTCCAATCTTGTTTCTAATTTCTTTTCGGATTCCAATAATATAACAAATGCTACCGTCTGGATTTTTAACTCCCATATTTACAATACTTCCACAGTATGGTTTCCCATCAAATGTAATCTCTGCTTTCACTCTTCCTTTACCAAATTCTTTTCTGATATCATACGGAAAGCGCACATACACTCCGCCCTTGTCGGGAACCGGCTCGATCACAGCCTGAAACTGATAAGTTTTTTTCTCCGAATTACGCAAGATCACATGCATTGGTTTTCCTTTCGTCAGTTCATCAACTAATTTGTCCAGATAACGAATTTCGCGCATGAGAGGCTCTTGAATCTCTTCGACACGAACTCCGCAGACAGTACCTTTTATCAGCATTCTGTCTGGATTTGGTTTTGGAGCATTTCTGAAAAACTCCCCATAGCTGATGGATTGCTCTACTGCACTTTCAATGTCTTGCGTTTTATATCCTGTTAGCCAGGTAATCACTGTATTGACCTCATCCTGACGTCTTCCCTTTTTTGTCGCTTTGTTTACCAGCAATGGATAAATTTTTCCAAATTCCATCTGGTACACTTTTTCAATATTCATCGTTTCTTACTCCTCTTCGTCATTCCATACTTATATGTAGGCTAAAACTCATACATCGTACCATGTGAAAACAATCGTCCATCTGTTAATTCTATACACAAAATAATCGTATTTTCATCGTCAAAGTTATTATGTCCATTATCAATCCATTTTGCAAAGGCTTCTTTCAATTTTCCAGCAATTACATGATTCTCTTTTTTCATGCGTGAATCTCAATAGTTCTCCATCCTCTTGCTTCAAAATTCATTCTAAGGCTTTCATCCCAATTTGTCAAAATACCATCTTCTTTGCTTTTTTATTGCGAAAACATTGGGGAAATGATACAATTCAACCAAAGAATTTGGGAAAACAATAAAAGAAAGGAATGGCTGTATGGGAAGAGTTGTAGCAATTGCAGGTGGTGATTTATTATCTACCAGAAAACTGAATGTACATGCAATTACACTATCTAATAAAACCACTCCAAACGTTCTGTTTATAGGCACTGCCAGTCACGATGCAGAGGGATATATTGATGCAATCACCAAAGAATATAACCAACTTAATTGTGAAGTAAAAAGTCTTTGTTTAGTTAGCGGGGATCAAAAAGACATCGATGCACTTTTATCCTGGGCTGATATTATCTATGTCGGTGGAGGGGATACAATTTTTATGATGCAGATCTGGAAGCAATACAAATTAGATGAAAAGTTGCTGGAAATCTATGAAAAAGATTTCGCTGTATTAACGGGCATCAGTGCAGGTGCAATTTGCTGGTTTAATTGCGGGTATAGTGATAGCGGATCATTTCAAGAAGGAAATGACTGGAATTATTGTTGGGCGAATGGAATGTTACATCTTTTTCATATGGCCTATTGTCCACACTACAATGAAGAAGGAAGGGATTCTTTTGATAAAATGTTAAGAGCAAAAAATTTAGCAGGTTTGGCTATGGAAAATGATACTGCATTTGTAGTCAACAATGGAAAACCATATTTTATAAGAAGTAATCCGAATGCAAATGCATTCAAGATCCAATACAAAAATGGAACAATAGAAAAGCAAGCATTAAAATTTAAAGAGTAATACTCGTTTCTATGTTTTATGGAGATGAAAACAAAGCGGGGCTGTCATAACAGCCCCGTAAAAATTCACTCTATTACTGCGCCACCCGCAGCATACGATATCCAATCCCCACATGTGTCTGGATATATTTCGGCTGAGATGGATTTTCTTCAATCTTCTTTCTGAGCGTTGCCATAAACACCCGCAAAGAAGCTACATCATTGTCCCAGGCACTTCCCCAGATTTCTTTCGTAATATATGTATGAGTCAATACCTTTCCAACATTTTTTGAAAGCAAAATCAGAAGTTTATATTCCGTGGATGTCATATGCAGTTCCTGCCCCTTTAAATACACACAGCCGGACACATAATCAATCCGCAGGTCTCCATTGACAAATTCTTTTTCTTCCTGAGATGAGCTGGATTCCATATACTGAAGTCTTCGCAGGATCACACGCAGTCTTGCCAGAAGCTCCTCTACAGAAAACGGCTTGGTCAGATAGTCATCCGCACCTGCATCCAACGCCTCAATCTTATCCCTGTCTTCACTCCGCGCACTGATCACTATAATCGGCAGATTTGACCAGGAACGGATTTTTTTGATCACTTCCACTCCATCCATGTCCGGAAGCCCCAGATCCAGAAGCATGATATCCGGTTTCTGAGACGCTGCTTCCAAAATTGCCTGAGCACCGTTGGCCGCCGTATGGAAACGGTAATCCTGTGTCTCTAATGTAGTTGTAATCAAGTTTCTTACTGCTGTATCATCTTCTACCGCTAAAATCAATGGTTTATTCATTCAAAGTAACCTCCTCTGCCTGCAGTGTAAATGTAAAAATCGTACCATGTGGAACATTATCTGCTACCTGAATCGTTCCCCCATGCGCCTGTATGATCGACTTACAGAGGAACAGCCCCAGTCCAAGACCTCTTCTGCTGTCTGCAACTTTACTGTCTGCAGTATAAAACATATCAAAAATCTTTTCTTTTGCACAATCCGCAATTCCTTTTCCATTATCTGCAATGGAAATCGCGATCATCTGATTTTCTTTTCTTGCATAGATCTCTATTTTAGAGCCTTTCGGCGTATATTTCAATGCATTGTCCACAATATTAATAATAACCTGGATGATGAGACGGGAATCCATTTTTGCCAGAAGCAGCTCTTCCGAATGAATAAATTTCAATTCATAGTCCGAATGATCCCGGCTGATGTGTTTCAGCGCCCCCTCAATCACCTCATCCACCAATTCGATCTGCAGATTCAGATTCATAGTCCCGTCTTCCAGCCGCGTCACAGACAGAAGATTTTCCACCAGATTGATCAGCCACATGGAATCATCATAAATTCCTTTATAAAGCTGTTTTTGCTTCTCTTCACCAAGCGCTGACGCACTGTTCAGAAGAATCCCTGCATTTCCCGAAATACTCGTCAGAGGCGTCCGAAGATCATGAGAAATCGAACGCAGGAGATTTGCTCTTAACTGCTCATTCTTTGCCTGTGCAAGCGCTTCTTCCCGTTTTCTGTTATAGCCCTCTTTTTCCAATGCCAGTGCACATTCCCCTAAAATGGATAAAATCAGGTTCTGTTCATAGACATCCATCATCATCCCTTCCAGAGCAATTCCGATCACGCCATAGACCATGTCTTCGTTTCGGATTGCCAGATACAGGCAATGTGCATCCGGATACTGATCCATTCCTGTTCCTGCGCGTTTTCGATTCTCGAACACCCACTGCGCAGCCTGCCGTTCCCGCTGCTGCAAGTATAACATCTTGGCTGCACCAGGTTCTGCCATACAAAACCTGGGCTCAGAAAGTATTCCATCCTCTGCCTGATAATATATCACATTTTTTCCCATCATGCGCATCAGATGCCTTGCAGTCTCTTCAATCATCTCATCCGCATTCTTCGCCTTCTGGAGCATCTGATTCGTCTCCAACAGGATGCGGGTACGTAAAGCCATCTGCTCAGCCCGATACCCCTGCTTACGGATTTGTATGGTCAGATTACTGACGATCACGGCTGCAATAAACACAGTCACAAATGTCACTGGATACCCGTAATCATACGAAAAAAACGTAAATCTTGGCTCTGTAAACAAAAAATTAAACAACAACACACTGAGCAGCGAATAGCATACGCTCCATCCTCTGTTGACCGTAATGATTGCAATGATCAGAACCCCTAAAATGTATACAATAATGATATTTTCTTCTGAAAATCCAAGATACCGGAATAAATATCCAATTCCAGTTGCTATAAAAAGGATCCCTGTCATTACCAGCAGCCCTTTTAAAAATCTTTCCCAGATTTTCATCTGTTCCTGTTTCATATCTTCGCTCCCATATTTTTCACTTCCTGTCAAATTTAACACTTCATATCTAAAAACTGCATGAAAACTTTTTTGGTTCCATTAAAATCTTATAAAGATTCTTTCTCTGCTACACTAGTATATTTAAATATGAAGACAATATCAACACATTATGACAGATAAAAATAAAAAACGGTCATGCCGAATATAACATGACCTCTGTATACTATACTATGATAGAAAAAATATTGTGCTATCCCTTTCCCTATTCTTCGATAACTCCGCCATTTGCTTCGATCAGACCATTGATATACGCACTTCCCAGTGCCCGGTCAAAAAGACCATATCCCGGCTTTCCGGTCTCTCCCCAGATCATACGTCCATGATCGGGCCGGAAATATCCTTCAAATCCCGTTTCAACCAGTGCCTTCACGATCGCATTCATATCCAGAGAACCTTTTTGTGTCAAGTGGCCTGACTCTTCAAAGGATGTATCCGGAAGAATCTTCACATTCCTGATATGCATAAAACCGATACGTCCCATTGCAGAATACTTACGCACCATCGCAGGGATATCATTGTCCGGCGAACTTCCAAGTGATCCTGTACATAGGCACAGACTATTCGCCGGGCTGTCCACGATCGACAGATAACGATCAATATTTTTCTCACATGTAATCACCCTCGGCAGTCCAAAAATCGGATATGGAGGATCATCCGGATGTAATGCCATCACGACATCACATTCTTCTGCCACAGGGATCACCCGTTTCAGAAAATATTCAATATTCGCCCACAGTCCTTCTTCTCCAAGTTCTTCATATGCCCGGATCAGCTCACGCACTTCATCCTGTGTGTAGCTGGCATCCCAGCCAGGAAGATGAATATCATCTTTCAGTGGATCCAGCCCTTTCAACTGTTCCCAGTACATCACAAGACTGGTTGAGCCATCTTCTGCCTGTTTATCCAGCTGAGTTCTTGTCCAGTCAAAAACCGGCATAAAATTATAAGTAACACATTTGATCCCATACTTCGCACAACGCCGGATCGATTCACAATAATTCTCAATATGGCGGTCTCGTTCCGGTCTTCCAAGCTTGATTTCTTCTGTGACAGGAATGGATTCTACCACATCAAATACCAGCCCATTTGCTGCACATTCATCCACCAGATGTTTGATATTCTCTTCCGGCCATACTTCCCCCGGCTTCACATCATACACAGCAGAAACAATCGAACGCATTCCCGGAATCTGACGGATTTTATCGAGTGTGACCGGATCACTGTCTCCATACCAACGAAATGAACTCTTCACTTGAACTACCTCCTATACTCTTACTTTCACCACAATTTTCTTTACGTGACAGGAACCGTTTGCTGTCATTCGTCTCGGAGCATGTCCGTCTTCCGGTGGCACGATTGCAAAATCTCCTGCTTTTAAAATGACACTTCCAAAATCCGCAGGTTCCTGATAAAAAATCAGATCCTTCTCTGCATCATACTCCACGGACGGAATCAGATTCTCTACCGGCTCGTAACCGAAACATTCTTCTCCCTCCACTACATATTGTACATCGAAGTATTCTTTATGACTTTCAAACGGACAATCTGCATCAACCATATGCACCGGAATACGGATGGTACGTGCCTGGTCTGCGATTGCTCTGG
>OGYS01001846.1_pt1 | contig 11551 bp, 9 predicted proteins | sample 1576611 | NCBI WGS metagenome assembly OGYS01 (sample SAMEA3541571, study PRJEB24748) | human gut metagenome | biome: human gut; feature: human-associated habitat; material: faeces | place: China | collected 2012
CGTTACGAAACAATTATATATAGTTACAGCTACTATGTCAAGCCAGCGTTTACTTTCAGCAACATAAATGATTCGTTACCACCTGCTATCCAATGGTTCTGGTAGATGGCTTTATCGCCTTCGATGCGTACAAAGTCTTTAGTGGCAGCCAGTTGGCGGTCAAAATCGGTAGCTGTAACCACTATTTCTTCATTTTCAGAGAATCGTTTGGCTGTTTCCTTTACAATAGAGAAAGCGGTGGGTAATACTTCGTCCAGCGCTTTTTCATAAATCTCCAATATCTCTTTCTCGATTTTGTCGATTTGGTTGAAGAGGTCTTCGCGTTTTTCCAGTTCGGTATCTTCAACGCTGGCTTTCAGTTCTTCCACTTTGGCGCGTTGTTCGGCTGCCGAATCGTGGATGTAGGCTTTCAGTTCTTCTGTCTTGGCGCGTAGGGCGTCGTTGTCGAGTTTGGCTACTTCCGGGTAAGCGGCTTTGATTTTCTCCACCCACGGTTGTATTTCTTTCATGTCGCGTGTGGATTTGTTGCCGAAAATCGAGCTTAAAAATTCATTAAATCCCATTATATATTTGTTTTTATTATTATTGCTGAGTTAGTTGAGCGTGCAAAGTTACTGATTTCTATACAGATTATCCAGATTTGCACAGATTATTTTAGAATCAAAAGTCAAGGGGAGATGCTGTACTTGCATTAGGGGCGCGGATGCGCATTACACTTGCCAAGGTAGGGGCAATGCGGTCAATACTGATGGGGGTACGGATGGTTTCAGCCTTCATTCCTCCTCCCAATAAAATGAGGGGAGCAGGAATATCGGCCGTACGTACTACACGGTTATCAGTACTATTTTCCTGCATGATAGTCCAGCCCGGGAGTATTTCAATGAGCAAATCGCCAGAGCGCTTGCGATGAAAACTATTGCGTATACGTTCTATTTGCGGTGACCAGGGGCCCAAAAGCAGGCGATGAGCTGAATATACTTCGCTCACGCCACTAAACTGAACCAGAAATTCGGCAGATTTTTCTTGAATTTCAGTCAGGCTCAACTGCTTGTTCTCAATAAGTTTATGGTTGAGATAGATTTGTTGGTCATAATAAGCTTCCACATATTGTCCCTCGCCATAGGATGCCATGAGGTACATGTTTAGCAGGGCGGCACAGCGGTTCAGGTAGAATTCACCACCCGGTATCCGGTATACGCCCGGGTTGGCTGCTTCCGGGTCGGCATAGCCGGTGGAGGTGATGCAGAAAAGTACGTTGTGGAGCCCAACTTTACGTTCTATGAGCTCTAATAAGGAAGCTATACTACGGTCCAGTCGCACGTAGGTGTCTTGCATTTCCATGGCACATTCCTGCGTACTTCGGTGGTTATAATTTCCTGCGTAGTAAGTCAGCGATAATAGGTCGGGCACGTCATCTTGTCCGATAGTGCTCTTATTTAGCAGCTCTTCGGTCAGCAGGTTGACTTCCTCATTGATGAAAGGGCTGGTTATCAAGCGGCGGAACTTGTTTGTCCGTTCACCATCCAGCTTGTATTTGAATGGCTCGTTGCGCCATTCGGGCAGAAATGTATAGTTGGTAAAAGGAAGTGCAGGTGTCCATACCATATCCTTGATACGGTAGTCAGGAGATTTCCGGTCGTTGTATTGGCTCAGCCACCACGGAAATTCATTATAATAAGTCGTACTGCACCATTTTCCGGTATTGTTATTAAGCCAGAAAGCACCGTTCCCCGCGTGCCCGGCACCCAATATGGCGGCATCGCGGAAAGGCGCGATGGCATAGACCAGACCTTTGTTGCGGGTAGCTATTTTCAGCTCGTCGGCAATAGTAGAGGTCAGTAATTGGGAGGGGGAAGTGCTTTCGTCGGTATAGTTGCCCATGAAGTTGGGGTCTTCTACACAGTTTATGGGGCGTAGTGTACCTGCATCCAGCCACTGCTCTGCAATGATGCCGTTCATGGACGGTGTTGTCCCGGTATAGATGGCGGCAATGGCCGAGGCTCGGTCCGTTCCGCAAAAAGGAAATTCTGCTTGACGGAAGACTTTACCTTCACGCAGTAAGCGCTTAAACCCCTTTTCTCCGTATAAGGACGAAAATGCTTCCATATAGTCTGTACGCAACTGGTCAATGGTCAATGTTACCACCAGCTTTGGGGAGGCAGGCAGCGGTTGGGCTTGCAAACCACTGAATGTAAGTGCGAGTATGGAAGTTATCAGTCCTTTTTTCATTACTTTCGTTTGTATGTCAGAATGAGGTTGCTTGCAGAACGTATCAGCAAACACAGTGCCAAAGGTAATATTGCTGGCGGAATTCTCTGCGGAATTATTGCCCAAAGCCCTATAAAAAGTGTTAAAACTGCAAAGTTAACCAGCATATAGCGGCTTATTTCCCTTTTTCGTACCCTGGATAGCATGAATGGAAGGCAGAAAAGGTGAAATGGATGGAATACAAATAGTATATAATTGGGACTTACTGCCGGATGCTGTGAGAATAGTGCTAAAAATGCCAGTATACATCCAGCCATTCCGGCAACCAAGAAGAGTATGAGGTCTATGTCCCAAAGAGTTTTCCCTCTTCGTATGCCGTAAATGCTGATGCCTGCTACAAGTATCAGTAATAGCGAAGCCGACTGCATCGGTGTGATGCCTCTGCTGACGAAGTCGGCTGGTGTTTTACCCGTTACTACGATTTTTTCTTCTTTGGCAACCAGTGGCCGTGCTTGTCCTTCTTTGTCCACAATCTGCGCTTTATTGAAATACTCCTGCATGTAGAAGGGGACGAACATTGCCAGCCGCCGGTTGATGGGTTCGTCTGCTTTGCTGCCCATGCATAGGTCCATGCCGAAACGTGACCACAAATGGCCTTCACTGTATTTATGCAGCAAATCCCTGAAAGAGATTCCCGTACTGTTAGCAGTCATATTGTCAGCGTATTGCAGAGTGCCGTTGATGGCACGCTCTATCTGGTCCCGCGGGCGGGTGGCACAATTGTCGTAGAAAAAATTGTAGCGGTATACTCGGTTTTCAGGGCGGTAGTTTTCTGTTAATAGTGCTATCAGGCGTTCTTTTTCCTCTTCTGTTAGGTTTAACGTTTGTTGCCAGACATCGCGTCCCAGATAGTTGTATTCGGCGGCGAAATGCTCATAATCGGTTACTCCAAGTTGATAATCCGTTTCTCCCAAGGCAAAACGGAAGATGAAGTTAGGGGCGTTGAAGTTGAACATGCCGTAATTGAAGACGGCGTCAATGCCACGTGTATAGTTCTCGTACCGTATGGCAGTGTGTCCGAATAGGGAATAAATCTCTCCTCCTGCAGCGCAAGTCAGTAGGCTGACGCGTACGGAGTCTGTTGCAGCAGTCTTTTGCTGTTGTGTCACCTGGGCATTTGCTGAAGGCAAACAGAAGAAAAAGATTACTATATATATATGTATAAGTAGGCTTCGTTTCATGCTGCAAACTTACGGAAAAAACTAATATTATCCCAATTTGTGATTAGGAACTAAAGCGGTTATTCGCGTTATTCCGGTCATCTGTGTCCGAAGAATCTTTTTTAATTATGAACTTGATACAATTCTTAATTCGCATTATTGGTTGTTTTGAATCAACTGTCGAGTACGAGTGGTAGGTATTTTCTATTTACAAACGATACGGGTGCAAGAAATAGTGGTATATTGAACCTGATTCAGTCGTATACTGAATGCCATTCAATCGTATACTGAATAGGGCTCAGTCGTATACTGAATGTAGCGCATTTAGTTGTATTGATAATCAGGTGGTTGTGGTATGATGTTGCGGCTTTAATAAATCTCAACAGAATGTAAAAGTGGCATTGTGGTTGTTTGGTGTGGATGTGAATAAGAATTCTTGTGCAGTTGTTCTTCTAATAAAGAGATGGTTTCTGCTGAATTTCAATATTAATGTTATATCTTTGCGCCGCTAAATTTATGCAATACGGTGAATCTCATTATTGATATAGGAAATACAATCGCCAAGATGGCGGTGTTTGATGGTGGACGTATCGTGGAGGTGGTGTATGACTCCAATCTGACGTTGGAACGGTTGCCTGAAGTATGCCGTACATATACGATTGAAAAAGCGATAGTGGCTACTGTCATTGATTTGAGTAGAGAGGTGTTGTCGCAACTGGAAGATATGGCTGTCCCCATTCTGTGGCTCAATGAAAAGACTTCTCTTCCGGTAGAAAACCTCTATGAAACTCCCCGGACGCTGGGGTATGATCGTATGGCGGCGGTGGTAGGAGCCAATGAGCAATTTCCTGGCAGGGATATACTGGTGATTGATGCCGGTACCTGTATCACTTATGAGTTTGTCGATGCTGCTGCCCGCTATCATGGCGGGAATATCTCTCCCGGCCTGCAGATGCGTTTCAAGGCGCTTCATCAGTTTACCGGACGGCTTCCAATGGTGGCTCTTGAGGGGCGGATGGTGCCCATGGGGAAGGATACCGATACGGCTATCCGTGCCGGAGTACTGAAGGGTATTGAATATGAAATTTCAGGTTACATTACGGTTATGAAGCATAAATATCCTGAACTTTTGGTTTTTTTAACGGGCGGGGATGATTTTTCTTTTGATACAAACTTAAAAAGTATCATCTTTGCAGACAGATTTTTAGTGTTGAAAGGATTAAATAGAATTTTAAACTATAATAATGACAGGCTATAGACAAACACTGTTAGTGCTCTTGCTCACGATATTATCAGGAGCGGCAGTCGCTCAAAATAATACAAATTCTCCCTATACACGATATGGATATGGACAGTTATCTGAACAAGGCTCGAGCAACAGTAGGGCGATGGGTGGTATTGCCTATGGTTTACGGGACAAGTATCAGACTAACTTTGCTAATCCTGCATCCTATACGGCGGTAGATTCGCTGACTTTTATCTTCGATGGAGCAGTCTCTCTACAGAATACAAATCTCAGTAACGGTACTCTGAAACGAAATGCCAAGAATTCCAGTTTTGACTATATCACGATGCAGTTTCGTGCAAGTAAATGGGCTGCCATAAGCTTGGGGTTGCTGCCTTATTCAAACGTTGGATACAGTATGGGAGAATATCGGGAAGATACGGAATTTCCAGACAAATCTACTACGGTAAGCTATTCGGGAGAAGGAGGCTTGCACCAGCTTTATTTAGGTGCCGGTTTTAAAATAATTAAAAATCTTTCTGTCGGTGCGAATTTTTCGTATCTTTGGGGAGATATAACAAGAACCGCTGTGGAGACCTTTCCGTCCAGTTCAAGTGTATTTCCTATTACAATACAGTCTAATGTGGCTGTAAAGAGTTATAAGTTGGATTTTGGAGCGCAGTACACTCACCAGTTTGGGAAAAAACATGTTGCAACGTTGGGAGTTGTCTTTTCTCCGGGGCATGATCTGAGTAACGATGCGTACGAAGTTACGCAGACTGGTAATAGCAATACGGGAGCTACTTCGGTAACAAGGGATACTGTCGTTACTTGTGGCATTCCGACAACATTTGGCGCAGGTGTGACCTACGTGTACGACAACCGACTGACTGTAGGCGCGGATGTAATGTTCCAGAATTGGAGTAAAGTGAGTTATATGAACAATGACGAGGCGTTTTGCGACCGTGGAAGAATATCCGTTGGTGCAGAGTATCTGCCGAATCCTATGGGACGAAGTTATTTGTCTCATGTGAAGTATCGTTTGGGAGCTTATTATTCCAAACCTTATTATAAGATAGACGGTGTACGTGCCGCTGATGAATATGGCGTTACTGCCGGTTTTGGATTGCCCATACCGAGAACCCGTTCCGTATTGAGTCTTTCTGCACAATACGTGCGGACTAAAGGAACCCAAGCAGCGTTCTTGAACGAAAATACATTGCGTATTTGTATCGGAGTAACCTTTAACGAACGCTGGTTCTTCAAGCGTAAAGTGGATTAATGGAAATTGAATAGACAAAAAATATAACAACTAAAATTTAAATACAATGAAAATTAAAACGCTTGTCGCTGTTTTGCTCCTTTCGGGTGGAGTAACCAGCACTTTCGCACAAAGTGATTGTAATGCCAATAGTAGTATCTCGCATGAGGCAGTAAGAGCGAAAAACTTCAAGGATGCTTACGCTCCTTGTATGGCAGTTCTGAAAGATTGTCCGACACTGAGATATTACACTTATACCGATGCGCAGAAGATTCTTACAGGTTTGATGAGTCAGATTAAGGATCGTAATTCAGCAGAGTATAAGAAATTGTTTGATGAACTGATGGCTGTGCATGATCAGAAAATGAAGTATATTCCTGAATTTGCTTCAAAGATGAAGGGTGTACCGAGTGTTGCGTCTGCATTAGGCACAAAAGCTGTGGATTATCTGCAATATGCACCTGCTCCTGATTTGAATCAGGCTTATGCCTGGCTGAAAGAATCAGCAGAAACCGCTAAGGGTGAGTCTGATGGTGCTGTATTGCACTATTTTGTTGATGTGTCCATGCAGAAAGTAAAGGCAGATACTAATCATACAGATCAATTCTTCCAGGATTATATCAATGCTTCGCAATACGCCGATGATGCTATTGCAGCAGAGGATAATGCAAAGAAAAAAGCTGTTTTGCAAACAATCAAGGATAATTTGGTAGCTATGTTCGTTAACAGCGGTGTAGCTGATTGTGAATCATTGCAGAATATCTACGGTCCGAAAGTTGAAGAAAATAAGGCAGACTCTGCTTTCCTGAAGAAGACCATCACTATTCTGAAGATGATGAAGTGTAATGAATGTGAGGCATACTTCAAAGCTTCCGATTATTTGTATCGTGTTAATCCGACTGCTGATGCAGCTGTAGGTGTAGCATATATGTACTATAAAAAAGGTGATTATGACACTGCGGTGAAGTATTTCGATGAAGCATTGGGCATGGAAACCGATAATGCAAAGAAATCTGAAATGGCTTATGCTACCGCTGCAGCTTTGTGGCAGGCTAAGAAACTGTCTCAGGCAAGAACTTATGCCCAGAAAGCAATCAGCTTTAATGAAAACTATGGCGAACCCTATATTCTGCTGGCTCAAATGTACGGTTCAAATCCCAACTGGAGTGATGAGCCTGCATTGAACAGATGTACTTACTACGTAGTTATTGATAAACTTCAACGTGCTAAAGCCGTAGATCCGAGTGTTACAGATAAGGTTAATGAACTGATTGCAACTTATGCACCATGGCCTTTTGATGCTCGGATGGTTCGGCCTTCTCCACATGGTAGACTGCCTTGGGGGTGGGGAGGTTGAGCTGGTCGGCGGTCTTGATGTCCGCCGTCTCCTTGAACATGGACATGAGCTCTGGCAAGTTGAAGAAGCGGGCGAACCGGGTCCGTGCCCGGTAGCCGGTGCCCTCGGGGTCGAGTTTGTCAAGATACTTTTTGTGGATTTTCTAAATTAAACGATTTGTCCGTAAAGAAATCGCCCAAAACCTCGTGCTTGCAGATGTCTTGAAACACCGTATTCAAAGGCTTTTTGGCACTTTCAGACTGCTTTACATTTACGATGAATGTTGTCTTTCCAATGCATTGTGAATAAGAATGTTTCTGTTCTTTCATATAGTCCGTTCCTCTCTTTCATAAAATTTTGATTGATGGGTATTCACATTAGAACACCCATCAACCGCAGATTTTCAATATATCAACAAGTCATTAAGTCGTGAGTATAATGGAAAAGGTTATCTTTCCATACCACGCTTGTTTCTTCGAGCCTTGATACGCTCCTGTCGTTCTTTTTCCCTTGCTTCTTTTTCGGCTCGTTCCTGCGCTTCCTTAAAAGAAAAAAGTTGCTTCACTTTCTCGGTAAAAAGTTTAGCAACTTCGGGGAAATGCTCCAACGCTTGAAGAAAAGGTCTGCACTTTTCTTTCAGTTCGTCGTATTTGGTTTTCATTCTTTCAAGTGCGTTTGCACTGTCAAAATATTTCTGTCGGTAATAGTTTGCACTCTGTTCTAATTCGCTGATTTCCGCACGACTGGTAATGCCCTCTTTAGCAAGGGCAGTAAGCTCAGAATAATCCTCTTTGGAGATTGCCATTTTACCCGTGATTGTTTTCTGCCCCATACGGTCAATCTCGTTATAGGTTTTGGAAACATTACGGGCAGGCTCATACTTTATCTGTTCACGCTGAATACGCTTCTGCAACTTCTCTAATCGTTCCTTGTCCTGCTTGATTTGATATTGTAGGGAAGTAAGATGTTCCGCTGTACTTCCATATTCGCCACGCTGAAAGCCTTTGAAGCCTTGCTCCGTCATATGGTTAAACAATTCATCTTGCAGAATACTGTATGAAGCTCGGAACATCGGTTTTCCGTTCTTTCTGAGAAGCGGATTGCCTTTTTCGTCGGTCAGCGGAATATCCGATTTCCATTTCTTTGAATGGCTGATTTGATGAACAACTTCCTTAACCGTTCCTCGCAGTTTTTCATCTTTGCAACGCTTGCTCCATAGGATTTCTTTCTCCACCACAGGCAAAACCATAGCGTGAAGATGATAGTGGTAAACCTCTTTTCCAAGTTCCTCGGTTGCCGCTACATTGATTTCATCAGCGTGCATAACAGCCGATATGACATTATCAGCACCGAATTTTTCCTCGATAAAATGGAATGCTTCTTCGTAAAACTGCTTTGCATATTCGTAGCCGCCGTTACGCTCGAAGTACATTGTGTTCACATCAATCACAATCTCATTGAACAGCGTTGCGTCTTTCCTCAGCCCTCGAAGCGACACCATACCGTCAGTTTCCATCTGCTTTAATTGTTCCATATAGGTCGGGGCAAAAGGCTTTTTGAAATGCACATTATAGGGTATGCGTTCCTCAATCACATTCATATTTTCATAGGTTTCATTCTTGCGTTCGTTGTGCCTTTCTGCCTTGCTCACATCAGAAGCGGTGTACTTTTTAACCCTTGCACAACTCATATCCGCCTTGTTGTTTTTCGCCATTTTTGCTCTCCTTTCTCGGCAGGGCGAAGCCATTACACAACATTCTTTGAATGTGTGTAACCCACTATGACACTTTCAGACTTCGTCTGCAAAGATGTCGTGGGCAAGGGTGTTCCCCCTTGACCTCCTTTGATACCTCAATCACAAAAACAGACTGTCCCACCGACAGGCATTCTGTTTTTATTCTCTCGGTATATCGCTCATCGGCAAAGACCAATACCAAAGAAAACCTTTCTTCTTGGAGATAACTCCTGCGTTTTTCTTTGCCTTTTTGATGGTCGATTTCTTGAACCCTGCGGCTTCAAGTTTTTCTTCACAATCCGAAGAAAGCATTTCTCCGCCCTGCAACATTTCAATGAGAAATGATTTTGCTTTCATCTCTTTTTCATTCGGTCTGCCTATTTGTGGGGCAAGAGATAAAAACGCTTCTTCGGCTGTCATTTCCATTTCGGAAATGAAGTTCACACCTTTCTCGGCAACCTCAAAAAGAATTGCCGAACCTGTCGGAGCAAGATTTGATTTCACTTGCACCAAATATCTTTCCGCAGGTGCTTCCTTGTTCGGTGTGCGTGTGATTGCAAGAATGCTTCTTGCAGCACCCGCAATGTCAATCGAGCCGTTGGTGCGGTAGAGTGGATTATTATCTTTCATCTTGTTCATATGAGCGATAATGACAATCGCACAACCCGTATCTTTTGCAACCGCTATCAGATGGTTAAACTCCGCTCGTGTTTCGTTGGCATTATTCATAGAGCAATTCTCTCCGATATACGAACTCAACGGGTCAAGAATTAGAAGCTTTGCATTGTACTTTTCAATCGCTTCACGAATGCGGTTATCTCCGAAAGATAAAGTCTTTTCATCTTCCTTGATGAAGATAAGATTTTCTCCGTCTCCGCCGGCAGAATTGAAGCGGGGTACTACGGTATCGTCTGCGTCATCTTCCGTTGTCTGATAGATGATAGTCATAGGCTCATTTTCTTCCGTTTCGGTAAAGGGGATAGGTTCGCCCTTTGAGAGCAGGGCGGCGATGGAAAGCATTAACTTGCTTTTCCCATCGCCCGGATCTCCCTGCAATAGCGTAACTTTGCCAAACGGAATATACGGATACCACAGCCACTTTACTTCTTTCGGCTCGATTTCACTTGCCTTGATGATTTCAAGAGGTACGCTGAAATTCATTTCGTTTTCATTTAGTTTCATTTTTTCTTGTTCTCCTTTTCTCTGAAAATATAAAAACCACAGATTGATACTAAAACCTTGGTTGTGTTGCTTTTCGGGGCTTAAATCAAGGAAAAATCCTTGTTTTAAGCCTTTCAAAAAGAAACACAAGGTCTTTGTACTAACCTGTGGTTATGTATAAAATTGTAGATTTTAGGGTAACAAAAAACACCGTATTTCTACGATGTTTTTGCTTAAATACTTGTTTTTAGTTACAGACAAACCTGAAGTTAACTATTTATCAATTCCTGCAATTCGTTTACAAAACGGCAAATGTGAAATCCGTCACATACTGCGTGATGAACTTGAATTGCCAAAGGAAGTATAATTTTGTTATCTTCTTTATAATATTTCCCCATAGTAAAAATAGGAATCAAATAATCATATCCTTTCTGCAAATTCAGATTAAAGCCATCGAAGGTTGACCACGGTATCATAGATACATTAAAAATGTTTTCCGGAGCATTTGGCTTTCCTTCCATTCTATGATTGTTTCCATACCGTTGCGTATCACTTTCATAATCTGCTAAAAATGATTTAAAGTCAGACTTACACTCAGTCCAAAGGCTGGAAAATGTTTCAGTATCATTGTGAAATATTGTATAGCTTGGTATCATCTCATCATATATCCCCAATTCACCATCTTGATTGATTGCCGTCCTAAACTCTGAATGGCGGTTTACAATCATTGCAATATAATAAAGCATTGCAGGATATAGTTTCATTCCCTTTTCCTTTATTTGTGTGATATCCACTTTAACGGTCATGCTGTATGTACAAGGTACACTTGCAAAGTAGTGGTCAAAATACTCTTTTCTGTTCCAACTATTTTTATCAATTTTTTCAAATACCATCTAAGTTCCCTCTCAAATTCAAGTTTATCGCTCTAATGAACAAAGATATTATACCACATTTTTGTGAATTTTTCAACTTGCCCACTTCGACTGCACTCCCGACTTAATAACTTCTTGAACACTTGCCGAAAAAGAAAAACTGCCATCACTTGACAGCAGTTCTCTTTCGGATAGTATTCCGTTATGAATACACAATATCGTTTAATACGATTTCATCTACGCAAGCTCTGATATTGTTCATCAATCCTATCCATCTCATCATATCCACAGCCTTTAATTGCTCGGTAACGCCTTGCTTTCTTGCCATTTCCTTTATGAGATATTCAGCCATATCACAAGCCGAAGTGTCAATCTCGGCAAGGTGTTCATATAACTTTCCGCTTGTCAGCAGATTAAAATATAGCACACGCTTATGTTCCCTCAAATATCGTTGCCGCAACCGTCCGTATTTTGAAAGTCCCGCATATATCGGGCTTCTTAAAATGCTCCTCACGCTGTTCCCACTCCAAATA
>OGYS01001852.1_pt1 | contig 11498 bp, 7 predicted proteins | sample 1576611 | NCBI WGS metagenome assembly OGYS01 (sample SAMEA3541571, study PRJEB24748) | human gut metagenome | biome: human gut; feature: human-associated habitat; material: faeces | place: China | collected 2012
AGAACAGGTTGTGACGGACGTCACGCTGACCAGCAGATCCGTGGAGCAGTTGTACTGCCACACGGAACAGGTAAAAAGGTTCGTATCCTTGTATTTGCTAAAGACGCTAAAGCTGAGGAAGCTAAAGCTGCTGGAGCAGATTTCGTAGGCGGAGACGAGCTCATTCCAAAGATCCAGAACGAGAACTGGTTCGAATTCGATGTAGTTGTAGCTACACCAGATATGATGGGTGTTGTTGGACGTCTCGGACGTGTACTTGGACCTAAAGGTCTCATGCCTAACCCGAAGGCTGGTACAGTAACAATGGACGTTACAAAAGCAATCCAGGATATCAAAGCTGGTAAGATTGAGTACAGACTTGACAAGACAAACATTATCCATGTACCAGTAGGTAAAGCTTCCTTTACCGAAGAGCAGCTTGCAGACAACTTCCAGACGCTGATCGATGCAATCAATAAAGCTAAACCGGCAGCAGTAAAAGGACAGTACCTTAAGACTGTAACTCTTACATCTACAATGGGACCTGGTGTAAAGATCAACCCAATGAAGCTGGCATAAGCATTTCTGAATTCATACAGAAATATGGACTCCCCAGAAAGAGAAATCTTTCTGGGGAGTTTTTTTGGTGTGAAAAAATAACCCCAAAATAGATACAACCTTCTTTTGAGGAGGGATAAGACACCCTCCGGTCGAAAGAAAGGAGGGCGATATAATGGTTACATATTCTGATTTGATTCAGTTTTGTATATTCATTGTTGCCCTTGTTGGTCTTTGCTATGAGATTTTCAAGGGTAAAAGAAAATAGCCGCCAACTACTACCAATAGTTGACGGCTGTTAAAATAACAGTTAATTATATTATTGGGTAGCCGCTTGCGGTTTCCCTTTTCATATTTTTAATATATCATATTTGAAAATATGGCGCAAGAGGAGATTGATAATCTGTGAATTGCGGGAAAAGGATATTTAATACGAAAAAATAGTTGACAAACGCAAGAGTGTATGATAATCTATTCAAGGACTGCCGAAGACAGTAGGTGTGCGATGCACGTAAGGACAGAATACAAGGACGCCTACCGAGGGATGATCGATACAAAATGTATGATTTGCAAACCTCTATTGTCTTAGGATATAGAGGTTTTATTTTATATCTATCGGCGGTGTATAACCCAAAATCTAATAAGGAGGTGCACCATTCGTGGCAAAAGTTGAATTAAAACAACCAGTAGTACAGGCTATTGCAGAGGACATCAAAGATGCAGCAAGTGTTGTATTAGTTGACTACCGTGGACTGACTGTTGCTGAGGACACAGCTCTTCGTAAACAGCTCAGAGAAGCAGGTGTAATCTACAAAGTTTGTAAGAACACAATGATGAAGAGAGCTTTTGAAGGAACTGATTTCGCTGCTTTAGATGAGCACTTGGAAGGACCAAGCGCTATCGCAATTTCTAAAGACGATGCAACAGCTCCGGCAAGAATCATTTGCAATTTCGCAAAAGATGCTAAGGCTCTTGAGTTAAAAGCAGGTGTTGTAGAAGGCACTCTTTATGATGTGAACGCTCTTAACGAGTTAGCTAAGATTCCATCAAGAGACGTACTTATTTCCAAATTGCTTGGAAGCTTACAGTCACCTATCACAAATCTTGCTCGTGTACTTAATCAGATCGCAGAGCAGGGTGGAGCTGAGGCTTGTGAAGCAGCTCCAGCAGCAGAAGAAGCTGCAACAGAGGAGTAAGAGTAGATAATACTCGCCCCTGTCTGATCTCACAGAGACGGACATAAAACTATTTCATAATAAAAATGTTAAAAATGGAGGAAAATAAAATGGCAAAGTTAACAACAGCAGAATTTATCGATGCTATCAAAGAGTTATCTGTATTAGAGTTAAATGATCTTGTAAAAGCTTGTGAAGAAGAATTTGGCGTATCCGCAGCAGCAGGTGTTGTAGTAGCAGCAGCTGGAGCAGAGGGTGGAGCAGCAGAGGAGAAAGATGAGTTCGACGTAGAGCTTGTATCCGCTGGTGCAGCTAAAGTTAAAGTTATCAAAGCAGTTCGTGAGATCACAGGTCTTGGACTGAAAGAAGCTAAAGAGTTAGTAGACGGAGCTCCAAAGGTAGTTAAAGAGGGTGCTTCCAAAGCAGAGGCTGAGGACATCAAAGCTAAACTTGAGGCTGAGGGTGCAGAGGTTAACCTTAAATAATTTCAGACTTCAGAATTTTAAAGGCCGTTCCAAAAGGGACGGTCTTTTTCTGTTGTCAAGCATACGACAAAAAGGTCCGGTGGACCTTTTTAGTGCAATTTAGGGAAACAAAAACATTCTTGATTTTGAAGTGGAAGAGTATATAAAATCATCTCAAGAGAAAAATAATGAAGAAACTTATGCAAGTTGCATAATAACATTTTGTAGAAAATATGCAATACCGCCGAAATTACCAAATGTAATTGACGGCGGCATTTTTTGTTATTATAATGTAAATAAATGAAACGGGTTTCAAAACTATGTTTCAAAACGTATAGAAGAGAACAAGCGAGATACGAGAATAAAAAATGATAGGAAAAGGAGAGAAAGAGTTATGAAACTGGCAGTTGTAGGAAGTATTAACACAGACATGACTGTAACAGCAGAGAGAATTCCACTTAAAGGTGAGACATTGATGGGCGACAGTTTGAGTTATATCCCGGGTGGAAAAGGTGCGAATCAGGCAGTTGCGATGGCAAAGCTTGGTGCTGAAGTCGAGATGTTCGGCTGCGTTGGTAATGATGACAATGGACGCAGAATGCTGGACAATCTGAATCGTGTTGGCGTAAAGACAGAGCATATCCAGGTTCTGGAAGGCGTGCCGACAGGAATTGCGATGATTACAGTTGGTGAGAGTGACAATACAATTATTGTTGTTCCGGGAGCAAATGGGAAAGTTGACAAGGCTTATGTGAATGGAATCAAAGACGAACTGGTGAAATATGACATGGTAGTTCTTCAGCATGAGATTCCGCTTGAGACAGTTCATTATATCGCAGAGTTTTGTTACGAAAAAAATATTCCAGTCGTACTGAATCCGGCACCGGCAGCAGAAGTGCCGATGGATATCATCGACAAAGTTACATACGTGACACCAAATGAGCATGAAGCAGTGCTGATTTTTGGAGACGAGTTGAGTACAGAAAATCTTTTGAAGAAGTATCCGGAGAAGCTTGTGATTACACAGGGATCCCGAGGAGTGTCTACATGCCTGAAAAATGGAGAAGTGCTGACAGTACCTGCAAGAAAGGCAAATGTGGTGGATACGACAGGAGCAGGAGATACACTGAATGGGGCATTTTCTGTAAGAATTGCAGCAGGTGATGATATGAAGAGTGCTCTTGCTTATGCGAATGTAGCGGCAAGCCTTTCCACGGAGAAATTCGGTGCACAGACAGGAATGCCGACAGCAGAAGAAGTTGAAGACGAATTAGTTGAAAAATAAGACTGTGGAGAATAGTGAAAAGTGACGAGTATAAGAGAAGTTGCCCGAATTGCCGGTGTGTCTCCGGCGACGGTATCCCGCGTTATGAATGGAACGGCGAAAGTGAACGAAGAGAAGCGTAAACGAGTAGAAGCTGCCATTGAAGAGACTGGATTTCGTCCAAATGAACTGGCAAGAGCGCTATATAAGCAATCATCGAAGATGATCGGAGCCATTGTGCCGGATATTGAAAATCCTTTCTTTAGTGAACTGGCAAAGGCTGTGGAAGACGAAGCGTATAAAAATGGATATCGGATTATGCTCTGCAATTCTGGCGATGATCTGGAAAAAGAGATGGCAAATATCCAGATGTTCCAGCAGTTACAGGCAGATGGAATTATCATAACGACAAACTGTGCGGAAACTGCAAGGATTTTAAAGAATTGTCCGGTTCCGGCTGTGCTTGTAGATTGCAAGCTGGATAATATCGGAGAACATGCATTTGTTGAAGCAGATAATTATCAAGGTGGCTGTCTGGCAACACAACATTTGTTGGAATGTGGATCTAAAAAGATTGTCTGCATGAAGGAACCGACCGGATATTCCAGTGGTCGTAAACGGTATAAAGAATACGCGGATGTGTGTAAAAAATATGGATTAAAAGAAAGAATTGTGGATTGCTGCTATGATTATGAAAGCGGACTTCGCGCCGCAGAAGAAATTTTGAAAAAATATCCAGAAGCGGATGGCGTGATTGCCGGCAATGACATTGTGGCGATGTCAGTATACAAAGTTTTTACGCGGCACGGGAAAAAAATTCCCCAGGAAATCCAGCTTGTTGGATTCGATGATGTCGGATTTGGAAAACTATTTATTCCAGAACTGACGACCATTCACCAGCCAATTCGTGAAATGGGACATTTGGCTGCGGAGATTATCATCAAAGCAGTGAATAAAGAACCCTATGAAAAAGAAAATGTATTTGGAGTTGAATTGGTGAAACGGGAGACGACAAAAGAAAAAAACATGGTGATGTGTGTGGACTCGGAAGATTCTTGAGTTTCTGCAAAATCTAATCAAAAAATGGATGATTTAAAAGTTATTTATAACAGCATAAGGATGATAATGCAGTTGTGGATAAAACTGCGGAAACACAAGGGAGGATTTTATTGACATTCGCGAAAATTGAAGATATACTCAAAGGAAAAAGCAAGAAAAATAGATATGAGTTATAAAATGAGACGCTAAACGAATAGAGAGCGAGGAATATAAGTGGAGAAACTTGAAAGCCGTTCTTTGGCAGAGCAAGCAGCAGATAATATTGAACAGTTGATTATTGAAAATCGCTGGACTCCGGGGGAGAAGCTTCCAAATGAGATGGATATGGTAGAAAATTTGGGTGTTGGAAGAGGAACTGTCCGCGAAGCAATTAAGATATTGGAATCCAGAAATGTAGTAGAGATACGAAGAGGAAAAGGCACGTTTGTATGTGATAACATTGGAAAGGTAGGAGATCCTTTAGGATTTAGATTTGCATCGGATAAAAAAAAACTTGCAGAAGATTTAAGCGATTTTCGTGCTATGTTGGAACCACAAATTGCAGAAATTGCTGCCCAAAAAGCAACGGATAAGGATATAGAGGAATTACAAAGGCTTTGTAGTGAAGTGGAACATATGATTATAAATGGTGAAAATTACAGTGAACGTGATGTTGAATTTCATACAAAAATTGCAAGTGTTACAGGTAATTCTGTTGTAGAACAAATCATTCCATTAATTGCACAAGGTGTATCGATTTATGTAGACTTAACGAATCATGAATTGGCAGGTACTGCAGTTATTACACATCAGAAAGTAGTAGATGCGATTCGGAATCATGACTCTGATGCGGCATATGAAGCGATGAAAGCACATATGAAGGAAAATCGAGAAAATCTCGAATTGGTAAAGAAAAAATAATACGGGAAAGAAAGTTGAAAATGATAGTTTAAAGTGTATTGGTTTTTGGAGACTTACAAGTTAATTAAAAATCCCAAGTGAATTGCAGGGTTGAAAGATTTTGCAGTTCACTTGGGATTTTTTTGGTGAAAGGTGTAATTTCAAAAAGGAGCGTTTTTTTGTATATGTTTTACAAAAAATAGTGGAAATGTTTTGTGATAATCCCAATTGAAAATTCAAATACAAAACTATATAATTAAAGACATCATACGACATGATGATGTGAAGATAAGACTATAAGATGAGGAAGGAGAAAAATGAGAAGAAGTAGTGATATTTTAAATGGAGCAGAATGGGCAAATGTGAGAGCGCTATATAAATCGTCAGGTTTTACTGGGGCTGAATTAGAAAATCCAATTATAGCTGTAGTGACTGCTTTCAATGAGGTTTGTCCGGGGCATATTGTGTTAAAACAGTTAACGCAAAGAGTGAAAGAAGGAATTTATGCTGCAGGCGGTACGCCGGTAGAAATTGGAACAATAGGTGCCTGTGATGGCGTGGCGATGAGCCATAAAGGAATGCAGTATATTCTTCCTACACGCGAAATGATTGCGGATGATATTGAAGCAATGGTGGAGGCACACAGACTTGATGGTCTGGTTATTATCGGTTCTTGTGATAAAATAGTTCCAGGAATGTTGCTTGGTGCACTTCGTGTAAATTTGCCAACGGTATTTGTAAATGGAGGGCCTACACTCCCGGGAAGAATGCGAGAAGGAAATCCTTATGGAGGGGAATATATTGACCATTCTATTATTCAGCAGTCAGAAGGAGCGTTAAAAAGTGGGGCAATTACACAAGAAGAATTTGATTGGATTGAAAATAATGCAGTGCCAACAATTGGTTCCTGTGCAATGCTTGGAACCGCGAATACGATGTGTTGTCTGGCGGAAGTTATGGGGATTTCTTTACCGGGAAGTGCAACCATTCCAGCAGTGTATAGTAGAAGGCAGGGTATTGCGTTTGAAAGTGGTAAAGCGGTAATGAATCTTTTAAAGAAGGATATCTGTATAAAAGATATCATAACAAAAGATGCAATATTGAATGCCATAAAAGTCAATTCTGCAATTGGAGGGTCAACAAATGCAGTTTTACATTTGTTGGCAATTGCTTATGAAGCGGATGTTGATTTGGATATTTTTGAGTTTGGTAAAGTGAGTATGTCTGTTCCGCATATGGTTCCAATGATTCCAGCCGGACAATATACCTTATTAGATTTTTATGAAGCCGGAGGAATTCCGGTTATGATGAAGGAATTAGCAACGATATTAGATTTGAATGGTATAACATGTACAGGATGTACTTCAAAGGAAAATATTGAAAAATTTCAAAACAAAAATCCAGATGTAATAAGAAGTTTCAAAAATCCAGTGCATAGTCGTGGTGGAATAGCAGTATTAAAAGGAAATGTTGCACCGGATGGTGCGGTAACAAAGCCGTCTGCAATTCCGGAAAGCACACTTCTATTCAGAGGTCCGGCGAAAATATATGAAAGCGAGCAGGATGCATTGAGTGGAATTAGAGCAAAACAAGTGCATGGTGGAGAAGTTATTGTAATTCGCAATGAGGGACCTAAAGGTGGACCTGGAATGCCAGAAATGTATAAGGTTATGAAAGTGTTGGTAGGAATGAATCTTGGAAGCAAGGTATGTGTGATCACGGATGGTAGATTTTCCGGTTCCAATAATGGATGTTTTGTTGGCCATATATGTCCAGAGGCTTTGGATGATGGACCGATTGCATATTTACAGGATGGAGATGTGATTACTGTAGATGTGTTAAATGGTACAATTGAAGCAGAGGTTGATTTTGATCTGAGACGGAAAGAAAAAACAAGAAAAGAAGTTGAGCCGGTAAAAGGATGCCTTTATCAATATAGAAAAAATGTTGCAACGGCATCTAAAGGGGCATATATAGCAACTAGAAATGAAATGTAAATCCGAAAAGAAAGATATAAAGGAGGATAAAAATGTCAGGAGCTTTTTTAGTATTTAATTTAATAATATCAATTGCAATTATGATAGCGTTAATACTTGTTCCGAAATTTAATCCGGCATTGAGTCTGGTTATTGCAAGTATTTATATGGGTGTAACATGCGGATTAGGATTTGTAAATTCTATCGAAACCATAGGTACTGGATTTGGAAATATGATGGCAGGAATTGGTCTGCCAATTGGTTTTGGTGTTATACTGGGACAATTGATGAGTGACACAGGAGCAGCAAAAGTAATTGCAAGAACAATTGTACATGCTGTGCCAAATAAGTATGTTTTATATGCAGTGGCATTTGCAGGCTTTGTGTTAGCAATTCCAGTTTTCTTTGATGTCACATTTATTATTCTGATTCCAATCGGTGTGGCTGTCGCAAGGGAAGTGAATAAACCGCTTGCATATGTTGTGGGAGCTTTGACGATTGGAGATGGAATTGCACAGACGCTTGTGCCACCAACACCTAACCCATTGGCAGCGCCTGGTATTTTAAAATTTGATCTTGGTACAATGGTTATTATGGGATTGATCATTGGTGCAATTGCAACATTAATATCTGTATTTGTATATACGAAAATACATGATAAAGGATTTTTTGATGCAGAAAAAGATGTGAATAAAGATGCGGAAATTTATGTTGAAGAAGACTTGAATGAGAATCAGAAAGTGCCAGGTTTTTTCGTATCTTTACTTCCAATTTTACTTCCGGTTTTTTGCATTCTTGTTGGAACTGGAGCATTAGCTGTCAGCGAAAATGTTCCATGGATTGCGCAATTCTTAGGAAATAAAATTATAGCAATTATGATAGGAACTCTCTGTGCATATTTCATTGGTTATAAGTATCTTGGTAAAAATAAAGTGGAAAATTCTGCTAATGAAGCGCTAAAGCAGGCTGGAGTAGTATTATTAATTACTGGTGCCGGAGGATCATTTGGAGCAGTAATCGCAGCAACAGATATCGGGAACGCACTTGTATCTACATTGAATATCAATAGTGGTTCAGTATTAAAAACCTTGCTTTTGGCATATTTTATAGGTTGCATATTTAGAATTGCACAAGGTTCTGGTACTGTAGCAGGAATTACAGCGATGACAATTATGGCAACGATTGCACCAAGTGTATCAGTTCATCCGGTTTATATTGCATTGGCTGCTCTCGCTGGTGGAATAAGTGTGGGACATGTAAATGACAGTGGATTTTGGGTAGTGTCCAATATGTCAGGATTTAATGTAAAGGGTGGATTGAAGACATATACATTGGCTCAGATTATAATGTCTGTATCTATTATGTTTTTAACAGTTATCTTTGCATTGATTTTGCCGGGAGCAATCGGTTAAAAACATGTGGATTTACTGAGTATGTACAACAAAAGGAAGATGTTTTACTTTTTTTGATTTGCAAGAGCATATGATTATGATGTAAACATTATCTTAACAAATTTTTATTAAGGATTTGCTTTTTTGAAAGAAATAGTGTACAATTGAAAATAATATGGAAAAATATGATTTTGCTCTTGACAATAAAAAGGGCTTTGTGCTATAGTAAAAAATGCGCTATTGTGGAAAGTTATGCCATGATATTGCACGAAAAACTGAGTCACAAAGCTCTTTTTCGTCGTTTTAGCGATAACAGGGCATTTTGCGGACCACAAAAAAAATAAGAGGAGAGTGAAACGTCAATATGGAAAAGAACAGAATTCGTCCCATGAAAAGCGGAAAAAGCTCACGAATGAGTTATTCCAGACAAAAAGAAGTTCTTCAGATGCCGAACCTGATTGAAGTGCAGAAGGATTCTTATGATTGGTTCCTTAAGTCAGGATTGAAGGAAGTATTTGAAGATATTTCCCCAATTACAGATTATAGCGGTAAATTAAGCCTGGAGCTTGTTGATTTCACATTGTGTGAAGATGATGTGAAATACAGCATTGATGAGTGCAGAGATCGTGATGCAACTTATGCAGCACCGCTGAAAGTCAGAGTAAGACTTCATAATAAAGAGACGGATGAGATTAACGAGCATGAGATCTTTATGGGAGATCTGCCGCTGATGACACGTACTGGTACATTTGTAATTAATGGTGCGGAGCGTGTAATCGTAAGTCAGCTGGTACGTTCCCCTGGTATTTATTATGCAATTGCACATGATAAGCTGGGTAAAAAGCTTTATTCCTCTACTGTCATTCCGAACCGTGGTGCATGGCTGGAGTATGAGACAGATTCCAATGACGTTTTTTATGTTAGAGTAGATAGAACAAGAAAGGTGCCGATCACAGTACTTATTCGTGCTCTTGGAATCGGTACAAATCCGGAGATCATTGAACTCTTTGGTGAAGAACCGAAGATTATGGCAAGTTTTGAGAAAGATGCTGCAACAAACTATCAGGAAGGACTTCTTGAATTATATAAGAAGATCCGTCCGGGTGAGCCGCTTGCCGTTGACAGTGCAGAAAGTTTGATCACAAGTATGTTCTTCGACCCAAGACGTTATGATCTGGCGAAAGTAGGACGTTATAAATTTAATAAAAAGCTTCTTCTCAAGAACCGTATTTCAGGACATGTTCTTGCGGAGGATGCAGTAAGCCCGATTACAGGCGAGGTAATCGCTGAGGCTGGAACAAAGGTGACAAGAGAAATTGCAGATCGGATCCAGAACGGAGCTGTTCCGTATGTATGGATCGACAGACCAGAAGAAGAGAGAAATGTCAAAGTTCTTTCTAATATGATGGTAGATCTGAAGGAAGTTGTTGACATTGATCCGGAAGAGGTTGGTGTAACAGAACTTGTTTACTATCCGGTACTTGCAAATCTCCTTGAGGAAACAGCAGGAGATATCGATGAGCTGAAAGCGGCTATCAAGAGAGATATCCATGATCTGATTCCGAAGCATATTACAAAAGAAGATATCATGGCTTCTATTAACTACAATATGCATCTGGAGTATGGTCTTGGTAATGATGACGATATCGACCACTTGGGTAACAGACGTATCCGTGCGGTAGGAGAACTTCTTCAGAACCAGTACAGAATCGGTCTGTCCAGAATGGAAAGAGTCGTAAGAGAGAGAATGACAACTCAGGATCTGGAAGGAATTTCACCACAGTCCCTGATCAACATAAAGCCAGTAACTGCAGCGGTAAAAGAATTCTTCGGATCTTCTCAGCTGTCACAGTTCATGGATCAGAACAACCCGCTTGGTGAGCTGACTCACAAGAGACGTCTGTCTGCCTTAGGACCTGGTGGTCTTTCAAGAGACCGTGCCGGATTCGAGGTTCGAGATGTACATTATTCCCACTATGGAAGAATGTGTCCTATCGAGACGCCTGAGGGACCTAACATCGGTCTGATCAACTCACTGGCAAGTTATGCAAGAATTAACGAGTATGGATTTATTGAAGCTCCATATCGTAAGATTGACCACTCCGATCCGGAGAATCCGCGTGTAACAGACGAAGTTGTTTATATGACAGCGGATGAAGAGGATAACTATCATGTAGCACAGGCCAACGAGACACTGGATGAGGAAGGACATTTTGTTCATAAGAACGTATCCGGTCGTTACCGTGAAGAGACTCAGGCTTATGAGAGAAAAGCATTTGACTATATGGACGTATCTCCTAAGATGGTATTCTCTGTTGCTACAGCTTTGATTCCATTCCTTCAGAATGACGATGCTAACCGTGCGCTGATGGGATCCAACATGCAGCGTCAGGCAGTACCGCTTCTTATGACAGAGGCACCGGTAGTCGGAACAGGTATGGAAGAAAAAGCTGCTGTTGACTCAGGAGTATGTGTAGTCGCTGAGGAAGCAGGAGTTGTTGAGCGTTCAACATCAGCAGAAATCCAGATCCGCCAGGATGATGGAAAACTGAAAAAATATAAACTTACAAAATTCCTTCGAAGCAACCAGAGCAACTGCTACAATCAAAGAGCAATTGTATTCAAGGGTGACAGAGTGGAGAAAGGCGATGTAATCGCTGACGGTCCGTCTACATCTAATGGTGAGCTTGCATTAGGAAAGAACCCGTTGATCGGATTCATGACCTGGGAAGGTTACAACTACGAGGATGCTG
>OGYS01001853.1_pt1 | contig 11486 bp, 6 predicted proteins | sample 1576611 | NCBI WGS metagenome assembly OGYS01 (sample SAMEA3541571, study PRJEB24748) | human gut metagenome | biome: human gut; feature: human-associated habitat; material: faeces | place: China | collected 2012
CCGCATCGGTCTTCATATCCAGAGCGGAAAAACTGTCATCAAACACATAAATCTTTGGATTTTTTGCAATTGCTCTGGCAATGGCAAGCCGCTGCTTCTGTCCGCCGGAAACATTGCTTCCGCCCTGTGCAATCGCACTCTCATACCCATCCTGTTTGCTGTCAATAAACTCTGTTGCCTGCGCAATCTCCGCTGCTTCCCGGATCTGCTCATCTGACGCATCCTCTGCCCCGAAGCGCAGATTGCTTGCAATTGTACCAGAGAAAAGAATTCCCTTCTGTGGTACAAATCCGATATGTTCCCGCAGATCCTGCAATGTATACTTGCGGATATCCGTTCCGTCAAGCGTGATCTCTCCGCCTGTCACATCATAAAAACGCGGAAGCAGGTTGACCAGCGTAGATTTACCACATCCGGTACTTCCGATAATTGCAGTGGTCTTTCCCGGCTCTGCAACAAAATCAATATCCGAAAGCACATCTTCCGTGGCTCCCGGATACCGGAAATTTACATGATGAAAGGCAATCACACCCTCACACTGTTCCATGGCAGCCGGCTCTTTCGGATCTGTAATCGTACTTTTTGTGCGTACAACCTCATCTATACGCTCTGCAGCTACACCGGCTCTCGGCATCATGATAGACATCATAGTCAGCATCAGAAATGCCATAACGATCATCATTGTGTAAGTAATAAATGCCGTCATGGAACCAACCTGCATATATCCGCCATCGATCCTCTTTGCGGCAATCCACACAATCAGAAGCGTAATGCAGTACATGATCATCATCATTCCCGGCATCATAAATGTCATAACACGGTTGGTAAACAACTGCGTCTTTGTCAGATTGCGGTTGGCCTCATCAAACCGCTCTTCTTCCCGTTTTTCCCGTCCAAATGCACGAATGACATTTAATCCTGTCAGAATCTCTCTCGAAACCAGATTCAGCCGGTCCACGAGATTCTGCATAATCTTAAACTTCGGCATGGCAAGGGAGGTAAGAAGCATTACAAATCCAAGAATAACAAGCACCGCAAGCGCGATCACCCATTCCATTCCTGCATGGGTCTGTGCAACCTTAATCACACCGCCGATTCCAATGATCGGAGCATAAAGAATCATTCGCAGAAATACTGCAGTCACCATCTGAATCTGCTGTACATCATTGGTACTTCTCGTAATCAGGGATGCCGTTGAAAAATGATCCATCTCTGCATTGGAGTACTGTACGACATTGCGGAATGTCTTATCACGCAGATCCCGTCCGATGGATGCTCCCACACGGGAAGCACAATATCCGACAACCACTGCCGCCATAACCATCAGCAGCGCAAAACCAAGCATCTTGGCTCCGGTGGTCCATAAGTAATGTTTCTGAATGGCATCTACATCCACACCTGCATTTTTATCACAGGAGATCGCATAGGTCACACCCATGGATTTCAATGTAGAAGATCCGATCGCATCAATCTGTCCAGACACCTGCTTTCGCATCTCAAGAATCTGCTGATCCGGTACCTGGCCGGCTGCCAGTGCCTGCATCAGCTGCTTCATATCTACCTGCGTCCCATCCGTTCCCATTTTCGCCGTGATAGCCTTCTCGTCAATATCGGACTCCTTCATCTGGGACATCTGATATACCATGACGATCGGCTCCAACAGAGACTCATCCATATCGTCAAGCGTATCCTCTTCACAATTTCTCACATAGTTTCCGTCTTTTTTTTGCTCCTTATAACAGGCGGCAAATGTTTTCTTTTCCCTGCTGGTCATAAAAAGCTGTGCTGACACAAAATCTTCCTGTGTCATTTCTTCCGGAAGAATATGCTCCACTCCGCTGCTCATGATTCCGACATCGATAATATCCGATGTATACTGTGGCAGGGACAGATCACAAAATGCCTGCATCACAAGAAAAGCCACAATAACCAGAATCCATTTCCAGTATGGGAGCATGTTTTTAAATATTTTTCCCATGATTTAACTCCTTTTCATATGCATAGCTTTTATACTATCACGAACTGATTTCCAGAACAATTCCTATTATATAAAACTTTTCTTAAATTAAAATGAAATGTGTGGTGCAACCATGGGCACCACACATTTCATTTTCTGATTTTATACTGCTGGAATTATATAACCGGCCTTCTTCATTTCTTTTGTAAAATCATCGACAGACATTCCTGCTTTTTCTGCGCCAATTTCCACTGTAATGATTCCATCCTGTACCAGGGATGCATATGCACGAATCTTTCCCTCTCGCTGTCCTTCGATTCGACCTTCCACACGTTCCTCATTCAATTCATCCGCCATTAAAACACGTAATGCCTCACACATGATCCTTTCACTTCCTTTCCATTTTTGCACTTTCTCCATGTTACTGTTTACAATAACCTGCAACACAACATCCGCAAGATCCTTTTCCCTCTCTGCAAATGCACCGACCTCTAACAAATATTGCCTCATCAGAAAAACAGTTCAGAGCAAATAAAATAAAATTTCCTGTTTGCATACTCTCCAAAAAGAGGTATTATATAGAAAAACACAGGAGGTATTCAAATGAAAGCACATAAATATTGGTCCCTTGGTGCATTGGCAACCATGATCGGAACTATCTATACCGGCTATAAAAATATGAAATCAGCTCACAAATATTTTGCCTGCAGTTCTCTTCTCTGCATGATTATGGCTATCTACTCTGGTCATAAAATGCTTTCTGCAAAATCCAGGAAAAAGAAAGACTCTGTTTCTCAAGAATCCGCAGAATAATTGAAATTATAGATGTTTTTACCCATACATACTACATGGCTTTACAAAATGATTTTATACCGCAGGGATTACATAACCAGCCTGTTTCATTTCTCTTGTAAAATCATCGACAGACATTCCTGCTTTTTCTGCACCAACTTCCACTGTAATGATTCCATCCTTTACCAAAGTTGCATATGCACGAATCTGGCCTTCACGCTGACCTTCCACGCGTTCTTCATTCAATTCATCTGCCATTAAAACACGTAATGCCTCACACATTGTCTGTTCACTTCCTTTCCATTTTTGCACTTTCTCCATGTTACTGTTTACAATAACCTGAAGCACAACATCCGCAAGATTCTTTTCCCTCTCTGTAAAAACGCTAACTTCCTGCAGATACTTCCACATCAGCGGTTCATCCAAATTGTCAGTCAGTGCCTTGAGCTGTACATGCAAATCCATATCCAGTTCCGATGATGCAATGATCTGCACCGGGAACATCACACCACTGACATAATAGATTCCGGCTGTTTCTTTCCTGCATTCATACCCATCACTACTTAATTTCTGAAGAAGCCTCACTGGCTTGCGGTCTCGAATCAGTGTAATGGTAATCTCCTCTGCCGGAATCTCATCCACATGATTTGGTAATACTTTATACAGGCATGCATACGCAACCGCCTTGTAAAAAGTATCAATGTTCAGCTCATCCTTCGGGGATTTATATTCAAAAATGTTGTGTTTCCGGAAGATCTTCCCGATTTCATTTTTTATTTTGCAGTCCTTCTTTACTTTTACAACCGTACAGTCAATCTGCAAAGGTTTTTCCGTAAGCTGGAACTCATCGGTAAATTCCAGATTTTCTGCATCCTCCAGCAGTTCCAGGCGCAAGGCTGAACAGAATGCCGGATGCCACTGTAGCTTCTTTTGTTTTTCTTTTTTATTTTTCAATTGTTCTCCTTTTATTATACAAAACTGTTATACTCTTTTCAACGCACAAAAATTACGTATTAATAAACTCATAAAATTTAAACAAATGGAATTTCTGGCAGAAACTGCCTCTGAAAAAAGATATGATTACTATATCATATGTGTATGCCCGCTACAAGAAAAAACATTTCAAGTAGGAAAACAAAAAGCCATGCAATGAAAAATCCAATACTGCATGGCTTTACAAAATTAATTTTATACCGCAGGGATTACATAACCTGCCTGCTTCATTTTCTTTGTGAAATCATCGACAGACATTCCCGTTTTTTCTGCACCCGTTTCCACGGTGATGATCCCATCCTGCACCAGGGATGCATATGCACGAATCTGGCCTTCGCGCTGACCTTCCACTCTTCCTTCGCGCTGACCTTCCATACGTTCCTCATTCAATTCATCTGCCATCAAAACGCGTAATGCCTCACACATAATCCTTTCACTTCCTTTCCATTTTTGCACTTTCTCCATGTTACTGTTTACAATAACCTGCAACACAACATCCGCAAGATCCTTTTCCCTCTCTGCAAATGCACCGACCTCTAACAAATATTGCCTCATCAGAAAAACAGTTCAGAGCAAATAAAATAAAATTTCCTGTTTGCATACTCTCCAAAAAGAGGTATTATATAGAAAAACACAGGAGGTATTCAAATGAAAGCACATAAATATTGGTCCCTTGGTGCATTGGCAACCATGATCGGAACTATCTATACCGGCTATAAAAATATGAAATCAGCTCACAAATATTTTGCCTGCAGTTCTCTTCTCTGCATGATTATGGCTATCTACTCTGGTCATAAAATGCTTTCTGCAAAATCCAGGAAAAAGAAAGACTCTGTTTCTCAAGAATCCGCAGAATAATTGAAATTATAGATGTTTTTACCCATACATACTACATGGCTTTACAAAATGATTTTATACCGCAGGGATTACATAACCAGCCTGTTTCATTTCTCTTGTAAAATCATCGACAGACATTCCTGCTTTTTCTGCACCAACTTCCACTGTAATGATTCCATCCTTTACCAAAGTTGCATATGCACGAATCTGGCCTTCACGCTGACCTTCCACGCGTTCTTCATTCAATTCATCTGCCATTAAAACACGTAATGCCTCACACATTGTCTGTTCACTTCCTTTCCATTTTTGCACTTTCTCCATGTTACTGTTTACAATAACCTGAAGCACAACATCCGCAAGATTCTTTTCCCTCTCTGTAAAAACGCTAACTTCCTGCAGATACTTCCACATCAGCGGTTCATCCAAATTGTCAGTCAGTGCCTTGAGCTGTACATGCAAATCCATATCCAGTTCCGATGATGCAATGATCTGCACCGGGAACATCACACCACTGACATAATAGATTCCGGCTGTTTCTTTCCTGCATTCATACCCATCACTACTTAATTTCTGAAGAAGCCTCACTGGCTTGCGGTCTCGAATCAGTGTAATGGTAATCTCCTCTGCCGGAATCTCATCCACATGATTTGGTAATACTTTATACAGGCATGCATACGCAACCGCCTTGTAAAAAGTATCAATGTTCAGCTCATCCTTCGGGGATTTATATTCAAAAATGTTGTGTTTCCGGAAGATCTTCCCGATTTCATTTTTTATTTTGCAGTCCTTCTTTACTTTTACAACCGTACAGTCAATCTGCAAAGGTTTTTCCGTAAGCTGGAACTCATCGGTAAATTCCAGATTTTCTGCATCCTCCAGCAGTTCCAGGCGCAAGGCTGAACAGAATGCCGGATGCCACTGCAGCTTTTGGGACTTTTTCTGATTCTTCTCCTGTTGATTTTTCGTTTGTTCTTTTTCCAAATGTTCTCCTTATATTATATGTGGTTTTTTCTTTTATTTCAACGCACAAAAATTGCAGACTGTTAAACCTTGACCGTCAAACTCAGACCGTCAAAACCTGACCGTCAAAGGCATATTAAAGTTCACATCTTTCACTTATACAACAAAACAAATGGGATTTCTGGCAGAAACTGCCACTGAAAAAAGATATGTTTACCATAGCATATCCCCACCTTCCTAGCAAGGAAAACTTTACGTATACTGCATATATGTAATTGCAAAATGTATTCTACCTGTGACCATCATAAAAAAGACACACAATGCGATACTCTCTCACATTGTGTGTCTTTTCTTAAATCCCCATACTAATCAAGCAGGAACAAATTCTGGGATTCCATTTTCACAGTAGTTTTTCCCACTCTTGGTGTTCCATCCGGATTTTTGGACTTATTGTTATAAATTTCAAAAACAATATCCCCTTCCTTCTTTTTGTTTTCCCCTGTCGTATCATAAATAAAGTAATACTCACTCATATTTTTCAGGTTTTCAAACACATATTTTTTAGGATTCTCCTTTGTTGCTTTTCCCTCAATCACCATTCCGTCTTTTTTGTAAATTTTATCTACGTAAGTTCCATCTTTGTATTGGATCGAACAGGTCAGCTTCGTTCTGACGGTATTCAGTTCGACCGGGCTGAAGCGGATTTTTTCCTTAGTGCCGTCAAGGTTATTTCCATATTCTTTCATCCAGTTCATCTTATACACAAGATTCGGATCACTTCCATTTCCGGACTCCTCTTTTAAAAGCTCCGCCTCTTCATTCAGGATCTCGACCATTGGCGGCTCATATGTGGTACGGTATGCGGCAATCATCGTATTAATGAAAAGCTTTGCCTCCATATCTCCATCTACCGTAGAATGACCTACTCCGGAATAAAAAACATTTCCCTTACTGTAAATATAGTAATTATTGGCGGCATCATTCGGGGAAGCCCCATAGGTGGCACCGGTTCCATCTCCGTTTGAAGCCGTACCCGCCCATGCACATGGATCTCCGTTCTCATTATCCGAAAGACAGTACCAGACCGTAACTTCCGGATCTTCCATGTCCAGCTGATACCACTGCCCATGCGTTGATGCAATTTTGAGTGTTTCGTCAATTTTAAACGGATATTCCGTAATCTGTCCCGTATTTGTCTTCGTTGCACGCGTTGTCAGGTCATTATTATTGTTAAATCCTGTCAATTTCACGTTATTGTTATTCACGCCACAGATATATTCATCATTTTTATAACTTCTGATCATATACCGGTATGGGATGATCTGATCCGTATTTTTCTTTTCCCATCCCAGACGTTTCATGGCATAGTAAGTAAATCCCTGGGTATTACCAAGTGCCGTTGTAGAAAGTGTACCGTCGCTGCCAACTGTTGTCTGGGTCATTGTATCATACTTATGTTTCGCCTGATAAGCCAGCAGTTCCTTTCGTTCGCTCTCGGTCAGCTTCCCACTCACAGCTTTATACCGGTTCATTCCCATGACATCACGCAGATATGTATTGGCAGAATATCCGAAATCCCCACTGTTCACATTATGCATAGAAGTAAAATCATGCGTAAACAAAACACTTTTTCCAGAGGCGATAAAATATTTCAGGAAATCAATCGCACCGTTTTTATTCGACATATTTACCTTATGGAACGTATCGCCAAATCCCAGAATAAACATATTGTATGTATGATACAGTTCCTTTTGTTTTTTCGACATTTTAGCTGGATTTTCGTTTCCTTTTTGGGCTGAAATATCCCTGGAATAATCATACACAAATTTCTCCCCGAAATAATTCTTCTGAAAATCAGAAACCGTAGTCGTTACCACGGAAATTTTATAATCATTCAATGCATTATAATATTTCGTAAACAGCGTATTTTCTTCCAGATTCAGATACCCCTTATTATTAGTATCCGTATCCGGCATAATCTGAAGCACCTTAATCTCCCGTTTCTGTCCGGTCTGGTTTTTTGCAACCGAGCAGCCGGTACGTGTAAAATGAATGTCCGGATTATCCTTGCGGTATACAACAATCTTCCACTGGATCAGCCCGAAGTACAGTTTGGAAAGTTTTACCGGTGTAATGTTCTGTTCCCCGTCTCCTGCCGTAAAAACATCTCCCTCATAATAAACTTCCCCTGTATCATCCGAATCATCCGCATCCCCGGAGCCATCCACATCTGCCAGCCCCTCTTCAAATTTACCATCCTGATTCTGGTCAATATAAACTTTACACTGATACTGTGCGGATGGCACATCCGTCACCTGAAAACCAAAATCAAGTTTTGATCTGCCAAAACCGTCCACATCCAGATAATTTGCCTGACTATCATCTACGGAAACAGACGTATCATTTTTCCCCTCAGACGAAGTCGTTCCCTGATATTCATTTGGCAGTTTTGTAAACGTAATTTTCGGACAGACCTCTTTTACCTTTGCAATCAGCCCATTGGTATCTGACGTCTGGTAAATGGTTTTCTTTTCCTTCTTACTCTCCCTGACCAGATCCGCAAGGTTTGAACCGGCATCTATTTTATCGGACAGGCGATAGAGGTCATCAACCGCAACAACCGGATAACCGGCATGTAAAAAGTTCTCCAGTTCCGCTTTCTTAATCTTTGTAATGTCATTTCCCGGGAAACGGAGTGTCGTATCCTCTATAACATTATTTCCGCTTCCAGCCCACAGAAACTTGACCGAACGGCTTATGCCGTCTGACCTGCTATACTCTGCACTGGTCATTTTATCTCCGGTATGGAAATATATTTTTCCGTTCATCGTGGTATCATTCCACACAGTCTGCATCTCATCAATCCATTTCACGTTGCCATCTGCATCTTTGTAGGCTACACGTTTTTTCTCCAGATTGTAAGCGCCCTGATCCAGCCCAAGATAAATCATGTTGTACTTGCTGTTTAGATCCTCCGTGGAACCAATAAACTCTGCCGTAGTCATATGGGTAATCTTAATATCCCCGATAAAATTCGGAATCATAAGCTGGATATAACTCTTTTTCAGCGAGTACCCGTTCTTTCGGTCATAGCATGGCTCAATATCCAATATCCGCAGTTCTCCATCCACATGATCCTTTGATGTTTTATATCCGAGAATATAACGGACTGCATCTGCCGGTGTCGCTTTGGGATCATTTCCCGTAAATTCCTTAAAATCCGTAAACTTAGACTTCGGATCCGATGCCGGAACCGTTCCCGTGCCAAAATCCTGTGTGGAAGTTTTATCCCCCTTAAACACAAACAGTCTGCCATTTAAATATCCCTGATTTTCATCGGATGTAATTTCTCCTGCTGTTTTATATGTTTCCCATTTGTCCGGCTTCGTCCAGTAATGGTACCAGTTTTCACCAATCACACGTCCATCCACATCGGACGGAAGGAACGTAAACTTCGACCAGTATGCCCGTGCATCCCCTGTCTGTGCAGTAAACACCCCCGTCTCAACCCCGTCAATTTTCTCCGTCTGAATCAGCGCATCCTCTCCGCCATCCAGATACAGGCGTTCAAACAGTTCTGAATCCATGGAAAACAGCATCACTGCCAGTTTATACATATTATTGTTATAGCCGGTATCATTATATGTATAAATGGTAGGGTTCATATTCCAGTCCAGAATATGAAACGTAACCGATTTTCCCCCACTTAAAGATCCCTGTGAAGGTATATACACTCCGGAATCCATAAAGATCGGAGCATAGTTCTCCTCCTGATTAATCTTCTGGTACATTTTCACGGCAACATCCCAGCTGATATCTTTCGATCCATTAAATCCATTCGTATACGAAGAAACAGACGAATGCTTTCCGTACCTGTTGTGTTTTTTCCAGATCTTTCTGATATTATCACCCCCGGAATGTACCTTTGGGGAAACCACATACAGATCCGCATAATCTGCCCATTTCGGCTGTGCATTCAGCTCTTCCGGTGTAATCGTTTTAATAATCACCGAATAATTGTCTGCTTCCTCCTGTGTTTTACAGCCGATACTGTCCTTTAAAAAATAATCATTGTTTTTATATAGATAGTAATTCTCTGTTACATTGATATTATCCTTTGATTTATCACCGGTACTTTTTCTTTTTGTATAAATCCGGTCGCCCTCATTGGTAAGTTCACGATCCGTCCTTTCATCAAATGTCTGATCTTTATCATCCGATTTTTCGAAATCATTTACTGTATGCCAGATAATATTTCCATGATCCTGTCTGACAAACGATAAGCTTTCATTTCCGTCTTCCCCTTTTACAATTTTTTGGACAAACGTTCCTTCCCCATCTTTGACGCGCTCATAGTATCCGGTATATTCTGCATCTTTCATGCCATCCTCACAGACACGCATATTTCCAGAATATTTTGAAATGTCCCCTTCCGGCTCATCCGGGAAAAAATAAGCCTTTTTCTGTTCGTATTTTGCACCGGTTATGGATGTAACCGTTGTAAGATCCCCATCCCCATAACGCATCTCTTCCACATTTACCGGTTCACATCCACTGATCTGGTATCCAAACTCTGCGTATTCTTCATAAGGCACAATTTCAAGAATCAGAAACGGGTTTTCCTTGGTTCCAAGCTTTGCCGCTGCGGCATTCGCATCGTAAATGTTGCGCTTCAACTCCGGAATCTGCTCTATCTGGTCAACGACCCCTCTTGTCATCACCGGAAGTTTCTCATCCGCCTTTAATTTATTCCGGTACCCGACAACCCCAAGACAGACAACAAGCACCCCCAGCATACAGACTGCGGATGCAATTCTTTTATTCCTGTTTCCGTTATTTTTTTTCTGCCGATGCCATCTTACCATCTTCAATACGAACGCCCCTTCCTTACCTGAGTACATTTCTCAGCTTGAATTCATTTTGTATCGTATACTTCTGTTCCAGATATTGCATGTCAAAAGAAACCGCAACGGATGCCTTTTCCGTGGAAGCATTTACTGTGCCGGTAAATGCCGTAACATATTCGCCGATCAGATTTTCCTGCACCTCATCCGTAGCTGCAGAAATCACCGTTGTATCGGTTTTTGGATCTGCCACAGCCATTTTCTTCGTATATAATTTCTTTCCACCTGCAGAGATCCAGATCACCCGCTTGCCTGCAGCCTCCGGGGCTGCGGCACCTGCCGGATTGGTTACCGACGGGGTGTTCGGAATCGTATAAATGGCGATCCCACGGACACCGGACACGGATGGGTCAAGTTCCTCCACCCGGTTTCCTTCCATCACCCACATGCCGATCTGCTCCATCAGAATCTGTGACTCCGACTGCAGATCAATCTGCGCAGACGCGTGGTTATAATTTTTGTGCGCCATTCCAAGGAAAAGCGTTGCAGCGCCTAAAATAACCGTTGAAATTGCAATCGCGATAATCAGTTCCACAAGCGTAATTCCCCTATGATCGTTCGGCACACTGCCACCCCCTTTAAAAAGTTACTGCTCCGTAAAATGCCTGCCGGTATCTTTCACCAGCCGGATTGTGTATGCCGGGACACCATCAATATAAATGGCATTCACATTTGTACAATCATCATAAAATGCCGTTTTCTTATAGGCAATCTTAATAAATGTCCCACCGGCACCCGGTTCTGTCAGTTCCTCCCCGGTGCTGCTGTCCTTACGGATTTTAATTGTATTATTACACAGCTTCGTCCCGTCAGATGTCAGCTTTGTATCGTCAAAACTGCCCAGATTATCGGACAGGACACGCGTATAATATCCATTGTCCAGCTTGTAAATATACAGATAAGAACTGCCGGCTTTGCTCATCGTCCTAACCTGAAGCGCATCCAGCGAAGAATCCAGCGTCCTTACCACCTTCTGCGTATTGGCATAGTGCAGATGCCCGATCATCATGACAGACGTGCTTGCAAGAATGCCAATAATCGCA
>OGYS01001858.1_pt1 | contig 11457 bp, 8 predicted proteins | sample 1576611 | NCBI WGS metagenome assembly OGYS01 (sample SAMEA3541571, study PRJEB24748) | human gut metagenome | biome: human gut; feature: human-associated habitat; material: faeces | place: China | collected 2012
TAAATGCGAAGCCACGGCAAATTCCGTTACTGGGCACGTATGCGTGAACAGTAACCAATAAGATATGTTAATAAAAAATATTAAATATATTAATTTTACTAATCTATAAAAATTGTGTATGATAAAGGCAGATGCTAGAAGAAGGCATTTGCCTTTTATGCTAAAAAATGAATGTATTTTACAGAACATGAAACATTAAAATACGAAAAAACAGGAGGAAAACATGAGCGTAAGACGTATTTTCGTTGAGAAAAAACCGGAATTTGCCGTATTGGCTCACGATCTGAAAGAGGAGATCGCAAGCTATCTGGGGATCGACACGATCACCGATGTCCGCGTACTGATCCGCTATGATATTGAGGATGTATCGGAGGATGCATATCAGAAAGCGCTGATTACGATCTTCTCTGAGCCGCCGGTTGATTTTGTCTATGAGGAGGCATTCCCGTCCAAGGAAGGCGATACGATCTTTTCCGTTGAGTTCCTGCCGGGACAGTTCGATCAGAGAGCCGATTCCGCAGAACAGTGTGTGAAACTTCTGAATGAAGAGGAAAATCCGGTGATCCGTTCCGCGACAACTTATGTTATTTCCGGAACACTGACCGCGGAGCAGATCGAGGGCATCAAGTCCCTGTGCATTAACCCGGTGGATTCCCGTGAGAATAACAACGCAAAGCCGGAAACGCTGGTAACGGTATTTGAGCAGCCGGAGGATGTCAAGATTTTCGATGTCTTCTGCGGTTATGGCGAGGCAGAGTTAAAAGAACTCTACGATTCCCTGAACCTTGCGATGACGTTCAAGGATTTCGAGCATATCCACAACTACTTTAAGAACGAAGAGAAGAGAGATCCGTCTGTGACCGAGATCCGCGTGCTGGATACATATTGGTCCGATCACTGCCGTCATACGACCTTCCAGACTGAGTTAAAGGACGTTACCTTTACAAAGGGCGATTACAATGAGCCGATGGAAGCTTCCTACAAACAGTACCTGGCAGACCGTGAGGTTATTTACAAAGACCGTGACGACAAGTTTGTCTGCCTGATGGATCTGGCTGTTCTCGCTATGAAGAAGCTTCGCCGTGAAGGTAAGCTGGAGGATCTGGAGGAGTCTGAGGAGATCAATGCCTGCAGTATCGTAGTTCCGGTTACCATCGACGGCAAGGAAGAAGAGTGGCTGGTTAACTTTAAAAATGAAACCCACAACCATCCGACCGAGATTGAGCCTTTTGGCGGCGCTGCCACCTGCTTGGGCGGTGCTATCCGCGACCCGCTTTCCGGACGTACCTATGTATACCAGGCTATGCGTGTGACCGGTGCGGCTGATCCGACCCGTCCGATGTCTGAGACACTGCACGGTAAACTTCCGCAGAAGCGCATCGTAAAGGATGCAGCACATGGCTACAGCTCCTATGGCAACCAGATCGGTCTTGCTACTGGCTATGTAAAAGAGATTTATCATCCGAATTATGTAGCAAAACGTATGGAGATCGGTGCTGTTATGGCAGCAGCTCCGCGCAAAAATGTCATCCGTGAGACTTCCGATCCGGGCGATGTAATCATCCTGATGGGTGGACGTACCGGCCGTGACGGTATCGGCGGCGCAACCGGTTCTTCCAAGGTACATACCGAGGAGTCCATCGAGGTCTGCGGCGCAGAGGTTCAGAAGGGAAATGCACCAACAGAACGTAAATTACAGAGACTGTTCCGCCGCCCAGAGGTCAGCCGTCTGATCAAGAAGTGTAACGACTTTGGCGCCGGCGGCGTGTCGGTAGCGATCGGTGAGTTAGCTGACGGACTTCAGATTGACCTTGACAAGGTTCCGAAGAAATATGCAGGTCTGGACGGAACGGAGATTGCGATTTCCGAGTCACAGGAGCGTATGGCTCTGGTGGTAGACCCGAAAGATGTTGATAAGATGCTTGCTTATGCAGCAGAAGAGAACCTGGAGGCAGTTCCGGTTGCCGTTGTTACTGAGTCCCCGCGCCTGGTTCTGAACTGGAGAGGCAAGACGATCGTAGATTTAAGCCGTGCATTCCTGGATACCAACGGTGCTCATCAGGAGACAACCGTTACCGTTGAGGTTCCGACCAGGGAAGGCAATGTATTTGATAAACAGGAAGTAAAGGATGTCAAAGAAAAATGGCTGTCCATGCTTTCTTCCTTAAATGTATGCTCCCAGAAGGGTCTGGTTGAGATGTTCGACAGCACCGTGGGCGCAAGCAGTGTATTCCTGCCATACGGCGGTGTCCACCAGATGACCGAGACACAGGCGATGGTGGCAAAACTGCCGATGAGCAAGGGCAAATGCGATACCGTTACCATGATGAGCTACGGCTATGATCCGTACCTGTCCAGCTGGAGCCCGTACCACGGCGCTACTTACGCAGTGCTGGATTCTGTTGCTAAGATCGTGGCAAACGGCGGTGATTTCCACAAGATCCGCTTTACCTTCCAGGAGTACTTCAAACGTATGACGGAAGATCCGAAGAGATGGGGCACACCGTTCTCCGCTCTGCTCGGTGCTTACAGTGCGCAGCTCGGATTTGGACTTCCGTCCATCGGCGGCAAGGACAGTATGTCCGGCAGCTTCTATGATGAAGAGCACGGCGAAATCGACGTACCGCCGACACTGGTTTCCTTTGCAGTTGATATTTCCGATACCAAACACGTGGTATCTCCAGAATTTAAGAAAGCGGGCAGCAAGATTGTTCTCTTTACCATCGAGAAAGATGCACATGACCTGCCGGTTTACAGCCAGATCATGGATGGTTACGAGAAAATCTACCGCGATATGGAGTCTGGAAAGATTATTTCCGCATATGCGGTTGAGGGTGCTGGTGTAGCAGAGGCTGTCAGCAAGATGGCATTTGGTAACCGCCTGGGCGTAAAGATTGAGCACAATGTAGATCCGAGAGACTTCTTCGCCGCTGGCTGGGGCAATATTGTCTGCGAGGTTCCGGACGGCAAGGTAGGCGAGTTGTCCATTCCGTACACCGTGATCGGTGAGGTAACCGACAAGGGAACCTTCGAGTATGGCAGTACCGTGATCTCCATGGAAGAGGCTCTGAAAGCATGGACCAGAACCCTGGAGAAGGTATTCCCGACTGCTTCCGGCGCGCCGATGAAGGCAGCAGAAGAAACACTTTACAATACCGATAAGGTATATGTATGCAAACATAAGGTGGCAAAGCCAACCGTATTTATTCCGGCAATGCCGGGTACCAACTGCGAGTTAGACAGTGCGAAAGCCTTTGAGGCAGCCGGAGCGGAGACGATTGTGCGTGTATTCCGCAACCAGAATGCATCCGATATCCGTTCTTCCATCGAGCAGTACAAAGAGGATATCAAGAAATCCCAGATCATCATGTTCCCGGGTGGATTCTCCGCAGGTGATGAGCCGGATGGTTCGGCTAAATTCTTCGCTACGGTATTCCGCAACGAGGCGATGATGGAGGAGATCGACAAACTGCTTCATGACCGGGATGGCCTGGTACTGGGTATCTGCAATGGCTTCCAGACATTAATCAAACTGGGACTTTTAACCGGAGGCAAGATTGAGCCTCAGAAAGCAGATTCCCCGACTCTGACAACCAACAACATTGGACGCCACATTTCCCGCATGGCATACTTAAAGGTTGTATCTAACCTGTCCCCGTGGCTCAGAAAAGCAGAGCTGGGAGGCGTATACTGCAACCCGATGTCCCATGGTGAAGGACGTTTCGTAGCCAACGAGGAGTGGCTTGCAAAACTTCGCGCAAATGGTCAGATCGCGATCCAGTACAGCGATCCGAACGGAAACTTATCCGTCAGCGAGGAGTGGAACCCGAACGGTTCCTACCAGTGCATCGAGGGTATCACAAGCCCGGATGGACGTATTCTTGGTAAGATGGGTCACAACGAGCGCTGCTGGAGCGATACAGGCATGAATATCTATGGAAATCAGGATATGCAGCTGTTTGCTTCAGGTGTGGAGTATTTCAAATAAAATGAACACCTGCTTTTAAGTAAGGTAGAAATAGACCGGACCGCAGAAATCTGCCCCGGTCTATTTTTTGTGTGATAGAAAATTCCTTGGAATTCCCCATCACACAAAAAGGTACATTCTTTTTTATGTCACAGGAAATATCAATTATGATATAAATTCTACCATTGACGAAAATGTCAGAAAACCTTAAACAAAAAGTTATTCTCAGGTAATAAAAGTGTGCTATCCTGTCAATAACAGAAAGCAGACATCTACTTCAAAAAAACAAGGGGAAAATTTTGAAAATACCGACAGTTTATTTTGACGCAGGCAGATATGTTTGTTATAATGAAAACAAGATTTTGTACGCGAGAGTACATTAAAAAAGGAGGATGGGATATGAGACATAATCTGAAGGCAGCGGCGGTTTCCGCTCTTGCTATCATGGCGGCACTGGCTATGAGTATTCCGGCATACGCGGCTGACAAAAAGATCTCGGAAGTTAAGTTCCGTGTCAATGCGAAACCGGAAGCGGGCGACAGCATCGGGGATCCGGATGTACAAGTTACGAAGGGTAATGTTGAGATTACCGAGCAGGAGTTTGACAATGACGACAGCGAGTGGGAGAGAGGTGATAAGCCGGTCATCTACCTGACGATCGAGGCAAAGGACGGTTATCAGTTATCCGGCACAAAGCTTTCTGCAACCAAGTCGGCTTACAAAGTTACGAAGCGATCTGGCGATAAGAGCGAGTGGAAAGTTAAGATTACGATGTCAGCTGTTGACGGCGATTTGGATACGGTCGAGGATCTTAGCTGGAGCAATCGTACCGCAACCTGGGACAGTGTATCGGATGCAGGCAAGTATGAAGTTAAGCTGTACCGCAACAGCTCTACCGTAACGACTGTTACAACTACAGGCACAAGCTACAATTTCTACCCATACATGACGAAATCCGGCGATTATACCTTTAAGGTGCGCGCGGTTGACGGAAGCGATAAGGGTGAGTGGAGTGACGAGTCCGATGAATATTATATGAATTCTTCAGATGTGTATACAGGTACACCTCCGACCGATAATTCTTCTGGTGGTTCCACTCCGGCAAATGCGAATGGTCAGTGGGTAAACAGCATTTACGGCTGGTCTTACTACATCAATGGTGTACCGGTTAAGAACAACTGGGTATATGTTGATAATGAGTGGTATCATCTGAATGCAAACGGATTCATGGATACAGACTGGATCTATACTGATAATAACTGGTTCTATTTAAACCCGGTATCCGATGGTACGAGAGGCAAGATGCTGACCGGCTGGCAGCAGATTGGACCGTACAAGTATTATCTGAATCCGGTATCCGACGGCACTCGCGGTGCAAGAAAGACAGGCTATCAGTTCATCGATGGCGCATGGTATCTGTTTGACCTGAATAGCGGAGCACTCTGGACGAACATGGTAACTCCGAACGGTATGGTAGCGGATGCAAATGGTGTTCTTCACTAAGGAGGTATCTGGCTGCAGATCCAACTCCCACTGAGACAAATTTGCTATTAATTACCACCTGAAGAGGTGGGAGTCTTCTCGACTGAGATAAAAATCAGACAGCGGCAGACAGCGGACGAGCGAAAGCAAGTGGCTGATGCCGCTGCCTTTTTGCTTTACGAGGAAGGGTTGTGCCATTTTTTGTTTTTCTTGCACAGCAGGGGAGAAAAAGGATATAATAGAGAATCATATTGAGAAGCCGGAGAATTGATGAGGCGGGAATAAGAAACAGAGAGGAGAACCGATAAATTACGATGAAACCAACCGTATTATTGTATAATTTTACTGATTCCAAAAGAAAAATGAAGGTGCAGCAGGCGCTTATGCCACTGGGATTCCGTTTAAGGGCAGTGAAAAAGGAGGAGTACGGGCTGCCGGTGGGCGTGCTGGCTGGCGTGAAAGGACTGGATGAGGATGTCCTCAAGGAAGCCAGACAGGCAATAGAGACCGGGGAGGAAACGCAAAAAGAAGGGACCGCTCATAAACAGGCGGACGGGAGGCTGCAGCGAGAAGTGCCGGAGAATGATTCTTCCAGGAAAATAGATTTCTCGGATGAGATGGCGATCATGGCAGGCTTTTCTTCCACCCAGATCGATGCATTTATCTATGCACTTCGAAAAAAGGGAGTCGGACGGATCGATTATAAAGCAGTCCTGACACCGTATAATATGAAGTGGGATTCGGTACAATTATATGAAGAGATCAAAAAAGAGCATAAGATGATGACGGGGAAAGGTAAAGACGAATCATTGTGATGCCATGGGATTGGTGAAAGGGTGTTCAGGAGGAAAGAGCGGGCTTGAAAGGTCATTTTACTGCTTGATGTGGAGGTGGAAAGATGCTGGAAAAAGTTGATTTGAATAAATCAGTGGATAAGGAAAACTACAAGAAGCTTCGGGAAGAGATGGATGTGAAGCTGGGAGAATTGCAGCGCGCCTGTAAGGAGGAAAAGATCCCGGTTGTCATCGTATTTGATGGATTCGGGGCAGGCGGTAAGGGAACGCAGATCAACCGCCTGATTCAGCCGCTGGATCCGCGCGGCTTTGATGTTTATGCGAGCCGGGAGACGGGGGAGGAGGAACGGATGCGTCCATTTCTCTGGCGGTATTGGACGAAGACACCGGAAGATGGACGTATGATGATCTTTGACAAGAGTTGGTACGATAAGGTTACCGTTGACCGGTTTGACAAAGAGACGAAGCGGCAGGAGCTAAACGGGGCGTTCCGGGATATCCTTTCATTTGAAAAGCAGCTGGCAGATTCCGGCATGATTCTGATCAAATTGTTTCTGTATATTTCCAGGGACGAGCAGAAAAAGCGCTTTAAACGGCTGGAAGAAAGCAAAGAGACTGCGTGGCGTGTGACGGAGGCGGACTGGAAGCGCAACAAGGATTACGATACATTTCTGGAGATGAATGAGGAAATGCTGCAGCGGACGGATACCGGGTACGCGCCGTGGACGATCGTGGAAGCGACTGATAAAAATTATGCGGCAGTCAAGATTTTATCCACCGTCACAGACCGGCTGGAGTATGAGCTGAACCGCCGCCGAATGGAACGCGAGGAAGGGGCGGTGCATCCGCCGGTCAAACTTCCAGATGAGCGGTTTAAAAATGGCGTGCTTTCCGGCGTGGATCTGACGAAAACGCTGACACGCGAGGAATATAAGGAACGTCTGGATAAGCTGCAGAAAAAGCTGGAGGTGCTGCACGGCGAGCTGTACCGGCTGCGGATTCCGGTGGTGATCGGCTTTGAAGGCTGGGATGCGGCGGGAAAAGGCGGTGCGATCCGGCGCCTGACAAGCCACCTGGATCCACGCGGCTACAAGGTCAATCCGACGGCGGCACCGAATGATGTGGAGAAGGTACACCATTATCTGTGGCGTTTCTGGCGGGAGATGCCGAAAGCGGGGCATATTGCGATCTTCGACCGCACCTGGTACGGGCGCGTGATGGTGGAGCGGATCGAGGGCTTCTGCAGTGAGGCGGACTGGAAACGGGCATATCAGGAAATCAACGAGATGGAAGAGCACATGGCGAATTTTGGCGCGGTGATCGTGAAATTCTGGATTCATATTGATAAAGATGAGCAGGAACGCCGCTTTAAGGAGCGCATGGAGGCTCCGGCAAAACAGTGGAAAATCACGGACGAAGACTGGCGCAACCGTGAAAAATGGGACGCATACGAGCAGGCAGTCAATGAGATGCTGGTGCGGACCTCTACTACCTATGCCCCGTGGACGATCATAGAAGGAAATTCCAAATATTTCGCGCGCGTCAAGGTGCTGGAAACGGTTGTGGAGGCGATGGAGGAGAAGATCCGTGAGGTAAAAAAGCTGCGTAAGTGATAGAAAGAAGCGGACGGCCGATTTGGTAATCATGTGTGGAAATATGAAGAAGCGCGGTTGCAATTCTTCGTAAGATACAGTAAAATCAATATTTAAAGAAAAAGACGGCAATTTTGAAAAATACAAACATTTGTGTAAACTTTGCGTTAAATGTAGCGATAGAAAGGAAGCGGACAAAATGGAGCAGACAGCAAAAGAGCGCACACTAGCATTTATGGCAGAGCATGCGGGGGATCCAACCCCGATGGAATTATTTCATATGCACGTAAAACACGTGGGAATCAATACGAAATCGGAAGACGAGGCCTGGGAGGTTGCTGAGACACTGGCGCGCCTGATGGGGCTGATGCCGCGCGAGACGGAGAAAGCGGTGTTCAGCGGTGACCTGACGGAAAATATGAAGGTGGAGAGCCACGGAATCTACGGCCATATTGGCTTTGGCGTAAATGATTGCGAGGCGGCGATCCGATACTTTGTGAACCGCGGTATGATGATTCGGGAAGAGACGAAGCGCTTTGATGAGCAGGGACGCTGCATTTTCGCCTGTTTTAAAGAAGAAGTCGGCGGATTTGCGATTCACCTGGTACAGGATTGATAGCACCAGGCAATATAAAAACGAAAAGGATAGCAATATGAAAAAAATAATCGTGATCGGCGGCGGGGCAGCCGGTATGGCGGCTGCGATTGCGGCGGCGGAAAATGGCTGCGCGGTAACGATCTATGAAAAGAATGAGAAACTGGGAAAGAAAATCTATATCACGGGAAAAGGGCGCTGCAATGTGACGAATGACTGTGATATGGAGGGTCTGTTTGACAGTGTTGTGACAAACAGCCGCTTTTTGTACAGTGCATTTTATGGTTTTACCAATCAGGATATGAAGGATTTTCTGGAGGCGAACGGCTGTCATGTTAAGGTGGAGCGCGGCAACCGTGTCTTTCCGGTGTCTGACCGGGCGTCGGATGTGACATCGGCGCTTGCAAGACGGCTGCGGGAGCTGCGCGTGAAAGTAGAATTGAATCAGGGAGTCCGGGAACTGTGGCTGGAGGATGGTGTATTAAAAGGTGTGATTCTGGCGCAGGGCGGTAATGAGCGTGGGAAAAAGGACTCCTACATAGCTGCGGATGCAGTGATCGTGGCGACGGGCGGTTTGTCCTACCCGACGACCGGCTCAACCGGCGATGGTTACCGGTTTGCGGAGGCAGCAGGGCACAAGGTGACGGAACTTTCGCCGGCGCTTGTTCCGTTTGAGACGAAGGAAGATGTGAAGGAGCTGCAGGGACTCTCCCTGCGGAACGTGGAAGCTGCTGTTTTAAATGGAAAGAAAGAGGTTTACCGTGAATTTGGTGAGATGCTGTTTACCCATTACGGCGTTTCGGGTCCGGTACTCTTGAGTGCCAGCAGTTATGCGGCGAAAAAACTGAAAAAGGCTCCGCTGACTCTGATGATCGATCTGAAACCGGCGCTTTCCATGGAACAGCTCGATGCGCGGATTCTGCGCGATTTTGAGGCGGAGAAGAATAAACAGTTTAAAAATGCGCTGAACCATCTGTACCCATCAAAACTGATACCGGTCATAATTCGCCGCAGCGGCATTGAGCCGGACAAGCAGGTCAACGCCGTGACGAGGGAAGAGCGGAGACGGCTGGCGGAGGTGACAAAGCATTTTACCCTGACGCTGACCGGGCTGCGAGGTTTCAATGAGGCGATCATTACCCAGGGCGGTGTGACGGTAAAAGAAGTTAATCCATCCACGATGGAGTCGAAGAAGCTTCCAGGGCTTTATTTTGCAGGGGAAGTGCTGGATCTCGATGCAGTCACGGGCGGCTACAACTTACAAATTGCGTGGTCGACCGGTGTGCTGGCAGGACGGAGCGCAGCGGAAAATCATGAATTATAACGATATGAAAAAGGGGAAACAAAATGCCGATTAATATAGCGATTGATGGACCAGCCGGGGCTGGGAAGAGCACAGTGGCAAAGAAGCTGGCAGAAGATTATGGATATATTTATGTAGATACGGGGGCGATGTACCGGGCGATGGCATTGTATTTTCTGCGCCAGGGCATCGACAGCCATGATGAGGCGGCGATCGGACGCGCCTGTGAGACGGTTTCCATTTCACTGGAATATGAAAATGGGATCCAGCAGGTTTATTTAAATGGGGAGAATGTCAGCAGCGAGCTTCGGACGGAGGCGGTTGGAAATATGGCTTCGAATACCTCTGTCTATGCGCCGGTCCGCAAAAAACTGGTGGAGCTGCAGCGTGAATTAGCCGGACGCCGGGATGTCGTGATGGATGGCCGGGATATCGGAACGGCGGTTCTGCCGGATGCGACCCTGAAAGTATATCTGACCGCGAGCAGTCATGTGAGAGCTGAACGCCGTTATAAAGAGCTGACCGAACGCGGGGAAAGCTGTTCCCTGGAGGCGATCGAGCAGGATATCATCGAGCGCGATTACCGCGATATGCACCGGGAATTGTCGCCTCTCAAGCAGGCGGAGGACGCCATTTTACTGGATACTTCTGCGTTGAATTTTGAAGAGGTAATGCGGGAGATGGAGAAGTTGGTTGAGGCGGCGAAGAAAAATCCCATTGCCGTAGGCAATTTTTGATGGATTTTTGCGCGTGACTGTGAAGGTACTGAACAGTTACGAAAACGCCAGGAAAAAGGAGAAGCCGAAAAGGGGCGGCAGCAAACATGAGACGATTGAAACAAACATGGATCGCCGCAGCACTTGGGATGAGTGTATGGATGACCGCCTGTGCGGGCGCGGCATCGGAGACAGCCACACAGGAAGGGGCTGTCGATGAGGAGAGCCAGGGGGCGATCCGTGAGGCTGTGGCTGAAAATGATCAGGCGCAGGAGCAGCCCAAACGGGATAAAACGCAGGAAACTGAGCGGACGGAACCGCTCACGGTTGAACCAGTCCGGGAAACCCTCAATATGACGCATTTTGACAACTGTACCTTTGCAGCTGGGTTCAAACCGCAGCAGATCCATCAGGATGAAAGCAATGTTATCATCACATTGACGGTCTATGACTATGAGCATTTTCATAAGGCAGATATCGATGAACTGCAGGCGGGAGATACGCTGCTTATCGATGGGAAAGAATGTCTCATTACTTCGATTGACCGACAGGAGTCTGGGCGGATCGAGATCAATGGCGGTCCGGCACAGGGGGGAGAAGAGCTGAGAATGGTAGAGGAGGATTCCTTTTATGGCTCGGAGATGGCAGTCGGGAGAAGTTACCATAAGCTGGGAGAGGTTACGCTGCAGATGGATGAGAACTTTGTCCTGACAGATGATTCTGACCCGGATACACCGCCGCAGGTGTATACCGCGGAAGAATTATTCGCGATCCGTGATCGGCTGATCGGGGAGTTTAAGCCATACAACACGGCTGTGACGGTGAAGAATGAGAAAATTATTTCGATTTACCGGAAATTTATGCCATAAAAAATATAAAATCATTAAGAGGAGGAGAGCACCTTTTATCCGGATGAGAGGTGCTTTTTTGTGTAACAGGAAATTCCTTGGAACTCCCTATTACACAAAAAGGCACTAACGTGCCAATGATGCGCACTCGCGCGAAGCA
>OGYS01001864.1_pt1 | contig 11443 bp, 8 predicted proteins | sample 1576611 | NCBI WGS metagenome assembly OGYS01 (sample SAMEA3541571, study PRJEB24748) | human gut metagenome | biome: human gut; feature: human-associated habitat; material: faeces | place: China | collected 2012
CGTCCGCATCGGGCGTCAGGGTCCAGGTCACGGATACCATCGGATGGCAGGACCGCACCAACTTCGGTATGGGCTATGGCATTAAGTTCAATGTTTCTGATGCACGTACTTATATAGACAGATACCCGGGTAACCCGACAAACTCAATCAATACTTATATCGCAGGCCGCGAGATTGGTGAAATCTGGGGCTTTGAAACCGTGGGAATTGCTAAGACAGATGATGAGATGCAGGCGCATCTGAATAAAGTGGGCGGACAAAGTGCCATCGGTTCCGGCGTTTGGACTGCCGGTGACATCATGTATGCCGACCAGGATGGAAAACCGGGCATCACCAAAGGTGCACAGACTTTGGAGGACCACGGTGACTTGAAGGTGATAGGCAACAATACTCCCCGTTATCATTTCGGTCTTGACTTGAATGCCAATTACAAGGGATTTGATGTTCGCCTCTTCTTCCAGGGAGTGATGAAGCGTGACTACTGGCAGGGTTCCAATATCTTCTGGGGCGTTGGCCAATGGGGTATGTGGTGGTCAACCGGTTTGAAGGAACACGAAGATTACTTCCGTGATGAACCCGTCGGGCTGGCCGGTCATGAGATTGCCGCCAATGTCAATTCATACTATGCGCGTCCGAGATTTGACAGTACCCAGAACCAGGAAACCCAAACCCGCTATCTGCAGGATGCGTCTTATATCCGTTTGAAGAACTTCCAGCTTGGCTACACATTGCCTGCTTCCATGATTCGCAAAATCGGTATCACCAACTGCCGCATCTTCGTATCGGGCGAGAATCTGTGGACGGGAACCAAACTGAGCAAGTTGTTCGATCCCGAAACCATCAGCGGTGGTAACACGGACAGCAATGCTTCTGCACCTATCAAGAGTGCCGGTAATGCATACCCGCTTTCAAGAACTTGGTCTTTTGGACTTAGCGTATCACTTTAATCCCATAAATAATGAAGAATATTATGAAATCGAATTATAGATATATTGTAAAAGCGTTCATGGCAATGGCAGTGATTGCCGGAACGACTTCCTGCGATGATTTTCTGGACAGAGAGCCGATGTCAAGCATTTCTCCCGAAACCTATTACTCCACTGCGGCCCAGTTGGAAGCCAATCTGAATGATGAATATCCCAATGTCCTTCCGTCATTCGGCCAGTGGACTTATGGCATCTTCGGTGAAGACAAAGGAACCGATAACCAGATAGAGGTGAATGCCAATGACCGCTATACCCAGGATCGCTGGAAAGTATGCCATCTCCTTGCCCAAAGCACGGTAGGCAGGAACGACACCTGCCACAGCCCAATATCCCAAGCCTACGGAACTGAGCGAGAAAGTGGGCAAAGTGGGAGCTGCTTCCATCATGGCGTAGGTTGCATTCCGCATGAAGTAACCATCGTTCATGTCCACACGCCATGTCCCCATCAATATAGCTGTATTTTCCGGTAACTCATGCAATCTGTCACAAATGGTATATATGGTATTGACGCGTCCGTCCAGCAAAATCAAGTTTAGTTCCGGAAACTTCTGCATCTCCTTCACTACATAGGCCTGCATGGCAACACCACCATAACTGTTGTCTGAGACAAAAGCGATATTCTTGGTGCCGGGATACATCTGCTTTATCATATTGATGTTGGCCTCCACATCATACTCATAAACGAAGCCAGCCTTGATAGGCGAACTGGGGAAATCCGTGAAGAAGTCGACGGATTCGGGCATCCAGGTCTTCAGGTCAACGGTATCACCCGGCAGCAATATGGCGTTCCGGCTGGACAGTGCACTCACTACCGGAGTATTGCCGCATATGGAGTCTTCCAGAGAAAGATAGGCAGCCCAGGCTTCCTGCCCTATAAGTACAATCAGCGCCGGACTTTTATCACCTTGATATTTAGCCAACAGCTCAGCCATTCTCCTCTCCCAAAGAGGGGATTCGGAAAAACTCTTGCAGTTCATGTTCTCCAATGCGATGGTGTTTGTCCCGCCCAGGCGTTGGAACTCCTCCATAAAGTCTGAGATGTTGCCGGAAGTACGGCCGGCATCCGGATTATAGGAGCTGATAATCAGTATCGGATGTTCTCCTGTGATAGAGAACACCGGTAACAGACAGCAGAATAATGCTATGATACATGACGATATGGTACGAAACACATCAGTCATGAAGGTCATAGTCATTAATGCCATAAAGTATGGCGTAGGACTTTGCTAAATTTGCTTTTTCAAATTTAGCCATAAATGTGGTGTCACTCTCGGCATTGGTATCACGATGTTTTGCTTCGTTAAAGTCATAAATATCCTTCAGGCCTACGGGAACGCCCTCCTCATCAAAGAAGATTGTCGCACAGCCCAAGGCATAATCAAATTCATCATTCTCATAGAAAGAGATGGTTTGGGAATAATAGACCTTTCCTTTAATGATTACCTTCTGTGGGCCATGAAACAGCTTCTCGCTTGCCGCACGCGAGGCAACAGCCGCTTTCGCAATCCGCTCAAAGACTTCTGACGACACGGTCATAGTTTGACCTTTTTTTGTAAAATACCAAAGCAGGCATTGTTTTTCAAAATCGCTATTCACTTTTGCCATGAAATGCTTCAATACCTCCTCAAGGTTTTTGCCGAAATGTGTTTGAGCCTCATTTTCGGCTGCTTTCACTAACGTATTGATAAATGTAGTGAGCATTTTATCTAAAATCGATTGACCTTTAGCTTCTTCCATATTTATTGTTTATTAGTTCGTTATAGTTGACAAACTTCGCAATAATAAATGATTTTTCCAAGAATATGGGGTTTATTTTCGTACGACGATTGTTTTTCGTACTTTTGGCATCCATTATAAAAAGAGAGAACCGATGATACAACATTTCCACCGCATGATATCTGCCGCCCTCGGCATATCAGAGAAACAAATAGTACAGACCCTCGGATTGCTGAACGATGGTGCCACCATCCCCTTCATCAGCCGCTACCGAAAGGAAGTGACGGGAGGACTGGACGAAGTGCAGATTGAATCCATAAAGACCCACTATGAAAAGCTGAACGAAATCGCCAAACGTAAAGAAACCATCCTGAACACCATACAGGAACAAGGTAAACTGACCACCGAACTTCAGAAACGTATCGAGGAGACTTGGGACAATACCCTACTGGAGGACATCTACCTCCCCTACAAGCCCAAACGGAAAACACGTGCCGAAGCAGCCCGTCAAAAAGGACTGGAACCCCTCGCCACCCTGCTGATGCTGCAACGTGAGCCTCATCCGGAGGAACGCGCCGCCAATTACGTGAAAGGAGACGTGAAGAACGTGGAAGATGCACTGAAAGGTGCCCGTGACATCATAGCCGAGCATGTTAGCGAAGACGAACGTGCCCGAAACAGCGTGCGCAACGCATTTGCCCGCCAAGGCACACTGACCGCCAAGGTGGTGAAAGGCAAAGAAGAGGAAGCGACCAAATACCGCGACTACTTCGATTGCTCCGAATCGTTGAAGCGATGCAGCTCCCACCGCCTGCTCGCCATCCGGCGTGCCGAAGCGGAAGGCCTGCTGAAAGTCAGCATCAGCCCAGACGATGAGGAGTGCGTGGAACGGCTGGAACGCCAATTCGTGCGGAGCAACAACCCCTGCGGACAGCAAGTGGCGGAAGCCGTGCAGGATTCCTACAAACGCCTATTGAAGCCATCCATAGAGACGGAATTCGCCACGCAAAGTAAGGAACGTGCTGATGAGGAAGCCATCAAGGTATTTGCCGAAAACCTCCGTCAGTTGTTGCTGGCTTCACCACTGGGGCAAAAGCGTGTGATGGGTATAGACCCCGGATTTCGTACGGGTTGTAAAGTTGTGTGCCTCGATGCACAAGGAAATCTGCTCCACAATGAGAACATCTACCCCCACCCTCCGGTCAGCAAGCAGAAAGAGGCATTTGCCAAGCTGCAAATGATGATAGAGTCTTATAAGATAGATGCCGTAGCCATAGGTAACGGAACTGCCAGCCGCGAGACGGAGGAGTTCTTGAAACATCAGCGCTTCAACCGCGACATACAGATATTCATCGTCAGCGAGCAGGGAGCTTCCATCTATTCGGCCTCTAAAATTGCACGGGACGAGTTTCCCGACTACGACGTCACCGTACGCGGTGCTGTGTCCATAGGCAGACGACTGATGGACCCGCTGGCAGAGTTGGTAAAGATTGACCCGAAATCTATTGGTGTGGGGCAATACCAGCATGATGTGGACCAAACCAAGCTGAAAAAATCACTGGACCAGACCGTAGAAAACTGTGTAAACTTGGTAGGTGTCAACCTGAACACCGCAAGCAGCCATCTACTGACCTACATCTCGGGATTGGGTCCGCAACTGGCACAGAACATTGTGAACTATCGCGCCGAAAACGGTGCCTTCACCTCGCGCAAGGAACTGATGAAAGTACCTCGTATGGGTGCCAAGGCGTTTGAGCAATGTGCCGGCTTCCTACGCATTCCGCAGGCAAAGAATCCGCTGGACAATACTGCCGTACACCCGGAAAGCTATTGCATCGTAGAACAAATGGCAAAGGACTTGGGTTGCAGCGTAGCCGAGCTGATAGCCAACCGGGAGCTGCGTCTGAAGATTAATCCGGAACGCTACCTCTCCCCCACCGTGGGCATGCCGACACTGAAAGACATCCTGCAAGAGCTGGACAAGCCCGGACGTGACCCACGCGGACCGATAAAAATATTTGAATTTGATAAGAACGTGCGCACCATCAGCGACCTGCGCGAAGGCATGGAATTGCCCGGCATCGTAGGAAACATCACCAACTTCGGCGCATTTGTCGATATAGGCATCAAGGAAAACGGACTGGTACACCTCTCCCAACTCGCCGACAGATTCATATCAGACCCTAATGAAGTAGTGTCCATTCATCAACATATACGCGTAAAGGTACTCAGCATAGATATGGACCGGAAACGCATACAGCTGACAATGAAAGGAGTGGAACAGAATTAGTGATTAGGGATTAGTGATTAATGGTTAGTGGTTAATGGTTTCCGTATTAATCATTAATCCCTAATCACTAATCCCTTATAATAGTGTCTTAAGATAATTACTGTACCAAGCACTAAAAGTAGTGAACACAGAATAGAGCCTTCGAACCCGAAAGTTCCTCCATTTATCAGATTTTCTTCCGGAAAGTGAAGAATCAGCAGATTCTTATTGCTAAATTCATTTCCACTGACTTTATATCCCAAAACAGAACCTTGAATCCAGTTCCAGAACCAATGCAAGGCAATGGGGAAACAGAGGTTACGCGTGTATATATAGGAAGCTCCCAAGAAACAACCCGCCAGCATGATATTCAAAAACGGGACGAAGGCAAAGCTGGGATTGAAAAGATGCATCAACGAAAATAACACCGCAGAGATAAGCAATGCCACAAACTTATTGACGCCTCCATCCAGCATACGCCCTAAAATGAAACCGCGTCCAATAACTTCTTCCGTAACTGCCACTAAAAAATAAAGCAAAAGACTCGACAACAACGAAATGGGAGAAAACAAGACCCCTGCCACTTCCACAGCCCCCAACAATAAAGACAAGCCAAAACCAACTACATACAAGAACACGACAAACAAAGCTCCGTTCAGCAGGCTTCTGCCCCATCCCTTCAAAGACAAGCCCAAGCCCGAAAAAGGAAGCTTCCTGAAACCCAGCACCATACAAGCGGCAATAAGCCCACTGGCCAACATCAAGACTTCATTCAACATCATTAAATAGACGCTCATCCCACCAGCTTGTGTCTTCAACTCAGGGAAAGCAATCGCAAAAGGTATGGCAAACAAAAACAGAAAAATCATAAAAAGTACAGTAAACAGTACTATATCAACGAATGCCAGCCAAATACGTTTTGTTTTACTCATAGCAACACACTCTTCCTTCACCGTTTCTTCCGTCTCCATTTGTATCTCATTTTGATTAATATCCGACAAAAATAATAATAAAAAGAAAAAACTTCATGTATTCCTGCCGGTTTCTTCTTATATTTGAAAAATCAATCTGGAATCGACAAACATGAAACTAAGAAAAATACTTTTAGCCGTTGCCGGACTGGCGTTAATGCTGAATGCCTCGGCACAAAAATCCAAAAGATACTACGTGGCCAAACCTGGTACCCTGGTGGAACTGATGACAGAAGCGGAAGCCAATGAAATCACCCAACTGACCCTGCAGGGCAAGCTGAATGCCGTAGATTTCAGGCATCTACGGGATGAATTCAAAAACCTGCAACTGCTGGACATTTCCAATGCCTCCATCAGCATGTATGCAGGCAAGAACGGGACTTATCCAAACCGTTTTTATGTATATCCTGCCAATTGCATTCCGGCATATGCCTTCTGCAAGCAAATGGACGACAGTACATTTGTAGGTAAGGAGACGCTGACCAGGATTATCCTTTCCGACAAGACCAAGAACATCGAAGATGCTGCCTTTAAGGGATGCAAAAATCTCAAGATATGCCAGATACGGAAGAAAACGGCTCCCAATCTGTTGTCCGAAGCATTGGCCGATAGCGTTACAGCCATATTTGTTCCATTGGGATGCAGTGACTCCTATCGTACCAAAAAGAAATGGGAAACCTTTGCATTCATTGAAGGAGAACCACTGACAGTAAATGTGCAGATTGGTAAAATGGGCAGCCTTGCCAGCGAACTGTTAAGAGCCGGATTTCAGCCCAAAGACGTTAACTTTCTGACCGTTGAAGGAAAAATGGACGAAGCCGACTTCACATTGATACGCGACTATATGCCCAATCTGGTTTCCATCGACATGACCAACAGTAATGCCACTGCAATTCCCGACTATACTTTCACCCAAAAGAAGTATCTGCTGAACGTACGGCTCCCGCAAGAGCTTAGAAGCATTGGACAGCGTGCATTCAGTGGCTGCGGCCGTTTGTGCGGCACGCTGGTGCTTCCTGCCAGTGTAACCGCCATTGAGTACGGAGCATTTATGGGATGCGACAACCTGCGCTATGTGCTTGCCACGGGGAATAAGATTACCACGCTAGGCGACAACCTTTTCGGCGAAAGCCAAGGCAAAATTATATATAAGGAGAAACAATAACTCAGACTATTCCCCGCCTTAATAAGAACAAAGAGACTCTTTTAATAGCAAAAGAAGGTGTGTCAGAATGATTTTTAGCTATCATTCTGACACACCTTCTTCTTTTTTTCAATATCGCACAAGCCTTTATTAAACCAAAAAGATATGAAAGAAGAATCGTTCCATCATGGCAGAAATATTGTTCCACCGTGGTAAAAAAATCGTTCCACCATGGTGGAACGATTTTTTCCTCATGATGGAACGATTTAAAATATACTTATTTAGTCCTTAGCTTCCGTTATCACTTTGTTGCGTACATACGTGCACGCAACTCCTTGATGTGGTCTGAAGTGATGTATTCGTCATACTCCATCATCTTGTCGATAATACCGTTCGGAGTCAATTCGATGATACGGTTGGCAACCGTCTGAATGAACTCGTGGTCGTGGGATGAGAAAAGGATATTGCCCTTATAGGTCTTTAGATTATTGTTGAATGCCTGGATAGACTCCAAGTCGAGGTGATTGGTAGGTGTATCCAGAATCAAGCAATTGGCATTGCGCAGCTGCATACGTGCAATCATGCAACGCATCTTCTCACCTCCCGACAATACGCTTGCTTTCTTCAGCACCTCCTCACCGGAGAACAGCATACGTCCCAGAAAACTCTTCATGTAGACTTCATTGCCTTCGCCGAACTGGCTCAACCAGTCCACCAGATTCAGGTCTGTATTAAAGAATGCAGTATTGTCCAGCGGCAGGTAAGCGGTAGTGATAGTCACACCCCAGTTGAAGGTACCCGCATCCGGTTTCATATTCTCGTTGATAATCTCGAACAGGGCGGTCATGGCACGCGGGTCGTGCGAAAGGAATACAATCTTGTCTCCCTTCTCTACATTGAAGTTGACGTCGCGGAACAGCACCGTACCATCTTCCAGCGTTTTCGTCAAACCGGAAACTTCCAGAATCTGATTACCCGGTTCGCGTTCGGGCGTAAAGATGATGCCCGGATACTTACGTGATGACGGCTTGATTTCTTCTACATTCAGTTTCTCCAACATCTTCTTGCGGCTGGTAGTCTGCTTGCTCTTTGCCACATTGGCACTGAATCGGCGGATAAACTCTTCCAGCTCTTTCTTCTTCTCCTCGGCCTTTGCCTTCTGGTTCTGCTGCTGACGGAGCGCCAGCTGGCTGGACTCGTACCAGAAGCTATAGTTACCGGCAAAGAGGTTAATCTTTCCGTAGTCGATGTCCACCGTATGCGTACAAACGGAGTCGAGGAAGTGACGGTCGTGGCTTACCACCAGCACCGTATGCTCAAAGTTGGAGAGGTACTCTTCCAGCCAAGTCACGGTCTCCATATCCAAGTCATTGGTAGGCTCGTCCAGCAGCAAGTTATCAGGATTTCCATAGAGAGCTTGCGCCAGCATGACACGCACCTTTTCCTTGTTGTTCAACTCACCCATCAACAGATAATGCTTGTCCTCCTTGATACCCAAACCACTCAACAAGGCGGCAGCATCGCTTTCGGCATTCCAGCCGTCCAGCTCGGCAAATTTCTCTTCCAATTCGGAAACCTTCAGTCCATCCTCGTCTGTGAAATCCTCTTTGGCATACAGCACTTCACGCTGCTTCATGATGTCCCACAACACCGTGTGTCCCATCATCACCGTGTCCATTACCGTAAAAGCATCCCACTTAAAGTGGTCCTGGCTCAAAACGGAAAGACGCTCTCCCGGAGCCAGCATGATGGAACCCGTCGTAGGGTCCAGCTCCCCGGAAATCGTTTTCAGGAAAGTAGATTTTCCGGCACCGTTGGCACCGATGATACCGTAACAGTTACCACTTGTAAACTTCAGGTTTACGTCATTGAACAACACTCTTTTACCAAACTGTACTGAGACATTAGAGACTGTAATCATCTTTATATTTACGATTTATTTATTTACAATTTACTATTTAATACCTATTAGTCTGCGAATTGCGAGTGCAAAGATAGTTATTTTTCCATGAATAGACACAGAGAAGCGCTGTCAATCTGACATAAAAGTATTACCTTTGCAGCGTTTTCGGCAAAAATATCCGTTTTGGCAAAGTTTTTGCTGGAGCACTAATATCGTATTAACTTAAACCCTTAACAGCAATGAAAGCAAAATCATTTTACAAGAATAATAAGCATAACAATATGAATCCGAAAGAAAAAGAAAACAACCAGGAAGAGGAACTGAAAACTCAAGCTACTCCTAACGAATGTGACGAAGAAACTGTCGGACAAGAAACTTCACAAGAAAACGAAGCTCCCCTGACAGAAGAAGAAAAGCTCGCCCAGGAACTGGAAAAGGCCAATGAACAGATTGAAGAGCAGAAGGACAAATACCTGCGCTTGTCTGCCGAGTTTGACAATTACCGCAAACGTACCATGAAGGAGAAAGCAGAACTCATCCTGAACGGTGGTGAAAAGAGTATCAGCAGTATCCTACCCATTGTGGATGACTTTGAACGCGCCCTCAAAAACATGGAGACAGCCACCGACGTAGCCGCCGTAAAAGAAGGCGTTGAACTTATCTACAACAAGTTCATGTCTGTATTGGGACAAAACGGCGTTAAGGTAATAGAGACAAAGGAACAACCGCTCGATACAGACTATCACGAAGCCATCGCCGTGATTCCGGCACCCAATGAAGCACTGAAAGGCAAAATTCTGGACTGTGTACAAACCGGTTACATCCTAAATGACAAAGTGATCCGTCATGCCAAAGTGGTAGTCGGAGAATAACATAAAACTGTATGGAAAAAAGAGATTACTACGAAGTATTGGAAGTCGAAAAGACAGCAACGGTAGAAGAAATAAAGAAAGCCTATCGCAAGAAAGCCATCCAATATCATCCGGACAAGAATCCGGGCGACAAAACAGCCGAAGAGAAATTCAAGGAAGCGGCAGAAGCATACGACGTACTAAGCAATCCGGACAAGCGTGCCCGCTACGATCAGTTCGGTCATGCCGGACTGGGTGGTGCCGCCGGTAATGGTGGTCCGTTCGGCGGCTTCAGTGGAGGCATGTCCATGGACGACATCTTCTCCATGTTCGGTGACATCTTTGGCGGACACAGTGGAGGTTTCGGCGGTTTTGGAGGTTTCGGCGGAGGCGGTGGAGCACAACAACAACGCCGTTACCGTGGTTCGGACCTGCGTGTCAAGGTGAAACTGAACCTCAAGGAAATCTCTACCGGCGTGGAAAAGAAATTCAAACTGAAGAAATACGTGCCTTGTACCCACTGTCATGGTACGGGAGCCGAAGGTGACGGTGGTTCAGAGACCTGCCCGACTTGTAACGGCAGCGGCACGGTAATCCGTAACCAGCAAACCATACTCGGCACCATGCAGACAAGAACCACCTGCCCGACGTGTGGCGGTGAGGGCAAAATCATCAAGAACAAGTGTAAGGAGTGTGCCGGTGAAGGCATTGTATACGGTGAAGAAGTAGTAACCGTAAAAATTCCGAAAGGCGTTGCAGAAGGTATGCAACTCTCTATGGGAGGAAAAGGAAACGCAGGCAAGCACAACGGCGTGCCGGGAGACTTGCTGATTCTTGTAGAGGAAGAACAAGACCCGAACTTGATACGCGATGAAAACGACTTGATTTACAATCTGCTCCTCAGCTTCCCGACAGCAGCCTTGGGTGGTGCGGTAGAAATTCCCACGATTGATGGAAAGGTGAAAGTAAAAATTGACTCAGGTACGCAACCGGGAAAAGTGCTCCGCCTGCGCGGCAAAGGTTTACCCAACGTGAACGGATACGGCACGGGAGATTTGCTGGTAAATGTCAGCGTATACGTACCCGAAACGCTGAACAAGGATGAGAAGAAGGCGCTGGAGGAGATGGAAGAATCGGATAACTTCAAGCCAAATACTTCGATTAAGGAGAAAATATTCAAGAAGTTCAAGAGTCTGTTCGACTGAAAATATGGTGCATAAAGAAGCCTCCCGGTATACAATAAAAAATATCGGGAGGCTTTCCTATGTTTTTTTATCGGGAAAATGTTAAAGTTCCAACATCCGCTTCATAAAAGCCTTTATTCCTTCCGTATCAGAAGTCTGAGGAGCCCACGAAGCCAAATCCTCTGAGGGTAGAGGCTGATATGGGCCTTTTTTAATTTCAAAAATAACGGTACCTGACTCCAAGGCAATAATACTATGCCATGTATTAGAAGGAATTTCCAGACCATATTTACCTTCCGAAGGATTGAGGCATACCTTATCTGTTACATTACCGGCATCATCATAAAAAAATGCCAGCAGACTTCCACGCAAAACCAGATAAGTTTCTTCACTTTTACCTTTTGCTATCATTTTGTCGT
>OGYS01001867.1_pt1 | contig 11436 bp, 13 predicted proteins | sample 1576611 | NCBI WGS metagenome assembly OGYS01 (sample SAMEA3541571, study PRJEB24748) | human gut metagenome | biome: human gut; feature: human-associated habitat; material: faeces | place: China | collected 2012
AAAGTCTTATCGTGCAAGCACGAACGACTTTCTGACCTTTTGACCCTGATATCATATTATAAAAATAAAATATGCATCTTCCCGCGGCTGTCATTTACCACTTCCGAATCTACCTGGTAAATCCTTTTAATCAGCTCCGAAGTGAGTACTTCCTGTGGAGTTCCATACCCCTCCAGCACACCATCTTTCAATACATAAATCTTGTCACAATATGCCGCCGCAATATTCAGGTCATGGATAGCTGATATTACAGTTACGTTAAGTTTCTTTACCAGTTCCATCAGCATGATCTGATGTGTGATATCCAGATGGTTAGTCGGCTCATCGAGAATCAGTGCAGGTGTCTGCTGTGCAAGTGCTCTTGCCAGAATAACCCTCTGCTGCTCTCCACCTGACAGCGTAGAAAATGTGCGATCCGCAAATGCATCCATCTGTACCGTTTTCAGTGCTTCTTCAACAATCCGGTAATCTTTTGCATTATCCCGTTCCAATGTTTTCTTATGAGGTGCACGTCCCATCAACACGACTTCCCGTACGGTAAAATCAAAGTTGTAGTAATTGTGCTGTGCCACAACTGCCATTTTTCTGGCGGAGCTTTTTACGCTCATGGAATGGAGTTCTTCGCCGTCCAGATAAACGGCACCTGCATCTGGCTTCAGGATACGGTAGATGCATTTTAATAATGTAGATTTTCCGCTTCCGTTTGGTCCGATGATCCCTACCAGTTCCTTATCCTTTGACTCTATGGAAATTCCCTTCAGTATCTGTCTGGCGTGAAATCCAACCTGAATATCTTCTGTAGTGATTTTCATTACTTACTACCTCCAAATCCATAGGATTTCCGCACAAGCAGATAAATAAAGCATGGAGCACCGATAATGGATACCAGCACACCGATCGGCATCTCAGAATTCTTCAGGATCACACGACATGCCACATCACACCAGATCAGGAATGATGCACCAAGCAGTGCACTTAATGGCAGTAATCTTCTGTGGTCTGTTCCAAACAGGATTCTGATCACATGAGGGATCACAAGTCCTACAAAGCCGATCACACCCGCACAATATACTGCAAACCCAATCATTACAGAAGCAACGATCAGATAAAAAGTTCTCAGCCTGTGCAAATCAGTTCCCAGTGTGATCGATACATCATCTCCTAACAGCATCAGATTCAGATTACGATATTGCGTCCAGAAAATAATCACACAGATCAATGTAACAGGAAGCATTACACCTACTCTGCTCCAGCTTGCGCCTGCAAGGCTTCCCATCGTCCACTTCATTACTTCTGTTGCTGCATTTTTGTCATTGGTAATATAGATAACAAAGTTGGAAAAAGCAGAACATACCGCACTGACAGCCATTCCGGCAAGGATCAGTTTGGCAGAAGTAGCTTTTCCGCCCATGTTTGCAATGGCAATTACTGCAAAAGAAGTGACCATTGCACCAATAAATGCAGTAACACCAACTGAGTTTCCACCGAGAAATCCACCAACTCCAAGCATGATCGCCAGTGTTGCACCAAGGGATGCACCGGATGAAATACCAAGTACATACGGATCTGCCAGTGGGTTCTGGACAATCGCCTGCATAACTACGCCACAGACGGAAAGAGCCATTCCAACTGCCAGAGCCAGCAGGACTCTGGGCAGCCGGATCAGCCACACAACATCGTGAACTGCGCCTTCTGCATAGACAGACAGGCTTTTGATATGAAACAATTTATATGCAATGACACTGTAAACATCTTTCAGTGACAGATCTGCATTTCCAAAAGTGATTGCTGCAAGAATGGAAAAAATCAAAAATGCCGCAAGCCCGATAAGAACTGCCACATACATGGATGTCCTGAGCACACTGCCTTTTTTTGTCTGTGAAACCTGTTCTTTCACTGTTATGTCCTCAATCAGTCAAGATTCACATCCGGATATAATCCTTTTGCGAAAGTTTCAATACCATCCTGTGTACGTGTTGCACTTGCGTACATTTCACTGAGCATGATCGGATAAACACGACCGTTCTTTACAGCGTCAAGGCTCTGAAGTGCTTTGTCATCCTTGATAACGGCAAGCTGGCTTTCTTTTACAGTTTCCGGATCATCACCTGCATATGGCATGTATACAACAAAAATCACATCAGGGTTTGCCGCAATGATATCTTCTTTTCCTGCTGTAGAAGCATCCGGGTTTGCCAGAGTCGCACCCAGTTGTGTTACCATATCTCCACCAAGGCTCTTTGCACCATAGTTTGTGATATCTTCTCCAAGAGGTTCCAGAACCATTACGCTTGGTTTCTCTTCTACATCTGCTGTTGCTGTAAGAGTTTTATCGATCACTGCCTTTGCATCATCTACGATTGCCTGTGCTTTGTCCTGTACATCAAAAATCTTTCCAAGATTTAAGATGTCTGTAAATTCATTTTCCAGAGTTCTGTCTCCGTCAGGGCGTGTGTTTGTGTTGTAATAAGTGTTGCAGCCTTTGTCGATCCAGTCTGTTACATTTCCGAGATTTTTATCAGAAAACAGGGAACTCCAGGATAAGATCATGTCTGGCTCCAACATCGTTACAGTCTCAAGGGATGGAGTAAATTCATCAAGATAATTTGTTTTTGAAAATGCATCTTTAAGTTCATCCGGAACTTCATTGTCAAGACCTGCAGTAGCTACCAGACGGTCTTCCAGGCCAAGTGCAAGCATGGTTTCAATGCTTCCCTGATATACAGCAAGAACTTTCTCCGGTGCCTTTTCATAGGTTGTTTCGATTTCATTTCCATCATAATCATAGGTTGTGATGGTCAGAGGATATTCTGTCTTTGTACCTTCTGCGTCTGCTGTCTTATCTGCATCTGCTGAATCCTGTGCGTCTGCATCTTCCTGTGTATCAGAGTCTGCATCTGCTGCCGGCTGATTGTCCTCTTTGATTGTCTCAGAGTCTGCTCTCTCTGCTGCAAAAGCTGCCGGAGCTGCGGAAACTGCCATAGCTGCTGCCATCATAATTGCCATGATTCTTGTGGATAAATACCTGTTTTTCATTTGACTTCCTCTCTTTTCGTATATGTTATTTACCTGTTCGTGTAACCGAAAAGATGGGACTTCAGAAAAAGTAAAATAGAAGTGATAAGAATAACGGATACTTTTTATGGAAGCTCCTTCTTTACGCTGTCAGGCAGGTTTCCTGACTCACAGATCACAGAAAGTTCCCATAAAATAAAAACTGATACAACATCCATGCTTCAGCAGTTCATGAATGTTGTATCAGAAATATTTCCAGATACTCTCTGACAGCCGGATTCCGCCTTCTCACATATTTATGCAATGACATATTACAATCCCGCTTTTTTTCTGTATACAGTGGCCGCAACCGTTCAGGCATTTCACCTGATTCCCTCTCACATTATCATACACAAAATCTGCATATGATAGTGTTCACTTAACAGCTTATTCAATTACGCTGATACAATTCTAGCACACTGCTTTTATAATTACAACTATATTCGAGACACATCAGAATTCTTTCTTCTTCATAAGCCATACACCAATCCAAAAAGACCCCATATATACAATCACTGTAAACAATACAACTCCAGCCAATACCATTCCCCGGTTAAGTCCATTCAGCCATGCACCGACTGCGTCTGCTGAAAGTCCCATTGTTTTTATCAGAGTATAAACTACGGCAATTATAATAGCCCACATGACCATTGCAATATAACGTCCTTTTTCCGCTCCAAAATGTATTACAAGCGGGAGCGATACTGACAACATAAGAAGCGCCAGTGGAATGTATATCAGAGTGCCAATAATTTTCTCACTCAGGCACCCCTGAAGCTCTGCCACACCTTTACAGATCACTCCCGTTATTGCTTCAATTCCCCACGCTGCAGCCGTAAGCCCTGCTCCTAGCAGATATTTCTCCGCCACATACTGTTTTCTGGTAACCGGCAAGGTCATAAGAAATGCAAGACCATTATCAAACTCATCATAACTTATAGTCGTAATGGCAAAAATTGCTGTGACAATCGTAAAATATCCTATAGCAAAACTGACGCTCCCGCTTCCTGCCAGATTCAGGATGACTCCCATTACAATAACCAGGATAAAAGACTGTTTCTGCTGTTTCATCAGTTCTATATCCTTTACAAATAATCCCTTCATACCTGTTCCTCCATCATCACTACCAGATCATCAATCTTTCCATTCTCAATTACAACATCCGGGTAATTTTCCATATAAAATTGTTTCTGGTTTGTCAGACACCTGTATCCATAAGCTTCTTTCCGGATCTTAATAAGGTATTGCTGATCCAGTTTTTCGTACTCTTCTTCTGAAACTTTAAGAACTGCATAATCTGACAGCAGTACATCTGTATCCTCATGAAGGATAATTTTTCCGGCATGGATCATATAAAAATCGTCACAAAGACTCTCCAGATCTGATGAAATATGCGAACTGATCAGAATAGAACTGCTTTCATTTTCTTCCATATATTCTCTCAGCATGTTCAGCACTTCATCCCTGGCTATCACATCCAGACCAACTGTGGGCTCATCCAGAATCAGCAGTTCTGCCTTATGGCTTAATGCTACCAGTACTTTAAACTTTGCTTTCATACCAGTGGAAAATTCTTTGATTTTCTTGTCTGTGGGCAGATTGAGTCTTCTGCACTGCTGCAGAAATTTCTCTCTGTCAAAATCCGGATATATGCTTTTCATAATATTGGCCACGCCCGCTGCTGTCAGATACATACTGAAGCCTGAATCTGCAAAAACAACTCCCAGTTTCTGCTTATCCTCCGGCTTAAGCTCTTCTGCCTTTTTCCCAAAGACCTCTATCTCTCCGCCATCCGGATGAATCAAGCCGAGCAAAGCTTTAAATGTGGTGGATTTCCCGGAACCATTTCTTCCAATAAGTCCTGTAATCATCCCAGGCTGTACTTCCATAGAACAGTCCAGCGAAAAACCTCTGTAATGTTTCTGCAAATGACTGATTTTCAACATGTCTTAGTCCTCCATGATCATTTCAAAAAGATTTCTGATTTCCTCATCGTTCAGTCCACATCTTCTGCCCTTCATGATTGCCTGCTCCAGATCATGTTCTACTTCTTTGAGCTGTTCTTCCCTCATCAGGTTTTTATTTGTGGCTGCAACGTAGGTTCCTTTTCCATGAACAGTGACGGTAAATCCCTCTTCTTCCAGATTGTCGTAGGCTTTCTTCACAGTCAGGGCACTGATCTTCAGTTCCTTTGACAAACTGCGTACTGAAGGTAATACAGTGTCCGGCTGTAACTCTCCTCTGATAATCGCAGACTTAATCTGATCTATGATCTGTTCATAAATAGGTACCATGGATGAATTATTGATTATTATATGCATATGTTTCTCCTCCATCTACAAACAGTATATAACAGTGCATAACTGTTGTCAACTGTTTTATACTGTTATACTTTATATTTTATCAAACGAGTCTGCCTCCCCCTGTTCACTGATTCTCACTTCGATTTGCAGACTAAAAACATTTTTACAGACAAAAAGAAAGATGGATTCGGTTATAAAATTTTCCAAATCTATCTTTCTTCTTATCAGATTCTTAATCCACATTGCTACGTATCTCTACACCGAATAACTACTCTGCAGGGAACTCACTTAATTCGGTTAAAGAATTGTTTTTAATTTGTTTTTATGTAATGGTTTTTTCTCTGTTTTTTACTCTGCCAAATACGCCTTCAGTTTCTCCATATCAGCTTTCATCACTCTCCGTCCCACCTCATAAATCTCCTTTAAATGGGCGGGATCACGCTCAACCGGTTTTGCACTGATGTCTCTGTCCGGGCGGATAACATGGATCCTGCCCTCTTTTTCCAGATATGCGATTTTATCCAGCATACGATTATACTGAATATGACGTTCATCCAGAAGCTTTACAAGCTCCGGATACTCCCTGAACTTCAGTCTGAGCAGCGGCATCAGCTTATTATGTTCTTTTCTGTATCCCGGATGACGGGTACATACTACCACATTTTTCTCATAACCCTGTGAAAGCATCCAGTTTACAGGAATCGGATCTGAGATACCACCGTCCAGATACATTCTTCCATTCAGCTTTACCGGTCTGGCGGCCAGTGGCAGGGAAGCTGATGCGCGCATCCATTCCACATCCAGCCTGTCTCCCATTCTGCATTCCTGATAGCAGGGTTTCCCTGTTTCAATATCTGTGCATACAACCGTAAACTTCATGGGTGATCTGGCAAATGTCTCTGTGTCAAAAACATCCAGCTTCCAGGGCACCTCCCCATATGCAAAATCTTTGCTGTAAAGATCGCCGGTAGTGATCCAGCTTTTCAATCCCATATATCGTTTATCCTTGCAGAATCTGGTATTATAACGAAGAGTTCGTCCAATCTGGCGGGACTTATAATTACATCCAAAAATTGCACCGGCGGAAACACCAACTGTAGAATCTGCATAAATCCCCTGCTCCATCAGCTCATCCAGAACTCCGGCTGTATACAGTCCCCGCATACCTCCACCTTCCAGAACCATTCCGAGACCTTTCTTTTTATTGTCTTCCATAGCTATTCTCACTTTTCACTTTCTTTCACATATTCATTTCGGATTGCAAATCCATGATCCATAGGGCCACTTCCCTTTCCCAGGTCAAGCATTGCCGCCAGTGCTCCTGAAATATACTGTTTGGAACGTTTTACAGCAGTCTGCAGGTCATATCCCTTTGCAAGATTGGAAGCAATGGCACTGCTCAACGTACAGCCTGTTCCATGTGTGTTTGGATTATCGATACGCTTTCCTTCAAACCAGCAATATTTTCCATCATAGTAAAGCAGATCATTTGCATCATTAATGCTGTGTCCGCCTTTGCAAAGTACTGCACAATGATATGTCTCAGAAATCTTTCCGGCAGCCTCTATCATTTCCTCTGCATTGGTCACTGACATTTCAACCAGAACCTCTGCCTCCGGAATATTCGGAGTAAGCACATCAGCCAGTGGAAACAGTTCCTGCTTCAATATCTCCACTGCATCATCACTGATCAGCTTGGCACCGCTTGTTGCAACCATAACAGGATCCACAACAATGTTTTCCGCTTTATATTGTTTCAGTTTCTCTGCTATTACATGGATCAAATCTTTATCTGATACCATTCCGATTTTTACCGCATCCGGATAAATATCCTGAAAAACAGAATCCAGTTCCTGCCCCAGAAATTCCGGTGTTACATTTAATATTGCCTGTACACCGGTTGTATTCTGTGCAGTTAATGCGGTAATGGCACTCATTGCATATACACCATTTGTGATCATTGTCTTAATATCTGCCTGGATTCCGGCGCCTCCGCTGGAATCACTTCCTGCGATCGTCAGTGCAGTTCTCATAATTGTCTTCCTCTCATTTCTGCTATAATACAATCTTATCTACTGCCTCTTTCAGTTCTTCTGCTGCTTCTTTAATGTTATTCTGAGCATAAATGGCACTGATCACTGCCACACCGCAAATCCCTGTTCCCTTTAGCTGAGATATATTTTCTGCTGTGATCCCCCCGATTGCCACCACCGGGATAGACACCGCTTCACAGATTGCCTTCAGTGTTTCATGGGGAAGTTCTGCCGCATCTGCTTTTGAACCGGTTGCAAATACTGCACCCACCCCCAGATAATCTGCACCACGCTCCTGTGCAAGCAATGCCTGCTCTACCGTTCGTGCCGAAACTCCCAGAATTTTATCCGGTCCAAGTTTCTCACGCACAGCACCTGCTTCCATATCACTCTGCCCTACATGAACACCATCTGCATTCATCTTCAAAGCAATTTCCACATTGTCATTTATGATCAGAGGTACCTTATAATCTCTGCATAATTCCTGAAGTTCAGCTGCTTCCTGCAGGAAAGTTTCATCATCTGAATTTTTATCTCTGAGCTGCAGAAAGGTTACGCCTCCATCCAGACTCTCCTTTACCACTTCCTTAAGGCTCCGCCCATTAAGCCAGTGACGATCCGTTATTGCGTATAAGCGCATTTTCTCTTTATCGAATTTCATGTTTCACTCCTCTTTTCTACTCTTATCTACTCTTATCTATAGCAATTTACCCCAAAAGTTCTGCTGCAATTTTCTCCAGTTCATCTCTGATCTTAATGTGCTGCGGACATACTTCTTCGCACTTACCACATTCCACACATTCATTGGCAGATTTCCTGCCATGTTTGCCTACCAGCCATTCTTCCTGATGAAGTGCCTGATCTTTGCTTCCGTATAAGGTCAGATAATTCATTGCTGTAAAGGAACCGGAAACTCCGATTTCCATCGGACAGACTTTCGCACAGTAATTACAGGTTGTACATGGGATCAGCGGAATTTTCTTTAATTCTTCCTGTGCCTTTTTCAGAGTTTCCTGTTCTTTCTCTGTCAGTCCGTTGAAATCCTTCATATAAGAAAGATTGTCCTGCATCTGCTCGACATTGCTCATACCGGACAGAACAGTGATCACGCCTTCCAGATTTGCAGCAAAACGGATCGCCCAGGATGCTGCGGAAGATTCCGGTTCTGCTGCTTTCAGGATTTCTTCCACACTCTTCGGAGGAGTTGCAAGCATACCGCCTTTCACAGGCTCCATAATTACAATCGGTTTGCCATGTTTACGTGCCACTTCATAACATCCTCTGGCCTGGATTGCCGGATTTTCCCAGTCAGCGTAGTTGATCTGAAGCTGTACAAATTCCATTTCCGGATGTGCGTTCAGGATTGCATCCAGTTCTTCCGGTGTGGAATGGAAAGAGAAACCTGCATGTTTGATCAGACCCTGTGCTTTTTTCTCCTGCACCCAGTCCCAGAGACCAAAATCGTCGAAGTATCTGGTACGTGCTTCTCCAAGATTATGTAACAGATAAAAGTCGAAATATCCTGCTCCTGTCTGTTTCAGAGAAGTGTCAAACTGTGCAGTTGCTTCTTCTCTTGTCTTGCAGTTGATCCATGCTGCGTTCTTTGTAGCAAGCTGGAATTTCTCTCTCGGATAACGCTCTACCAGTGCCTGGCGGATGGCATCCTCGCTGCCTGCATAGGCCCAGGCTGTATCAAAATAAGTAAATCCTGCATCCATAAACAGGTCTACCATCTTTTTGGTCTGCTCAATATCGATCACGTCGCCTTCCAATTTCGGCAGACGCATCAGGCCAAATCCAAGTTTCTTGATGTTTTCTCTTAAATAAGCCATGTGAAGACCTCCTTATTTTCTGAGATTACCAGAATACGATTTCCACTCATATTCCGGTTAACTATTCTATTATAGCGGAAAATTTTATCAATTTCCATTGCATGTCTGTAAAAAATCTCTTATATACCTTTCCCATATCCCAATGTGATGGTATCGCATACTGGCATTCCCCTACATTATCATAATTTCCTGATTTTATTTTTTCAATGATCTATGACCACACTCCAATGCATTATTCTCCCGTATCTCCCATTTTGGACAATATTCTACATCATAAAAATAATACCTCAAATATAAGAAAAACTTCTCCTAAGCAGATTTCAGATTATTTACTCAATCCACTTAGAAGAAGTTATAAGTTTTCTTACATACTGATAATTCCCAAAACGTTTGCAATAGAACTCAGCAAAATAATGATCAGACAAATCGTTGCAAAGTATTTGATAAATACTCTGTACAGTTTCTTTCTGCGGAATGGAGAAGACTGTTCAATTTCTTTTTCCATTCCATCAATACCAACAACACGAAGAATCAGAATACAGGTTGCAAGTGCTGCCAACGGCATCATTACTGAGTTTGTCATAAAATCGAAGAAATCAAGGAAGTTCATTCCAAAGATACGAATGAAATCCAGAAGTCCATATCCCATGGAAGATGCGGTTCCAAGTACAATCATGATCACAACCATCAGACCGCAGCATTTCTTACGACTCCAGTGAAGTTCGTCCATGAATGTGGAAACACTGGTTTCCATCAGGGAAACTGCACTTGTCAGAGCTGCAAGTAATACAAGTATGAAGAATACGATTCCTGTTGCAGTACCAAATCCCATACTTGCAAATACTTTTGGCAATGTGATAAACATCAGAGATGGTCCTGCCTGAAGTGTTTCAGGATTTCCACCGGAGAATGCAAATACCGCCGGAATAATCATCAGTCCCGCAAGGATTGCGATACCTGTATCGAAAATCTCAACCTGTGTGGTAGATCTCTCGATATCCATATCTTTACGGACATAGGAACCGTAAGTATAGAGGATTCCCATTGCAATGGACAAAGAATAAAACATCTGTCCCATCGCTGCTACTACTGTCATCCAGGAGAAATTTTTCACATTCGGGATCAGGAAATATTTCACACCTTCAACAGCGCCCGGACGTGTGACAGAATAGATTGTAACTACGACTGCCAGAACTACCAGAACCGGCATCATGATCTTTGACATTCTCTCTACACCGTTCTGTACACCACCGAGAATGATGATGAATACAAGCGCCGCAAATACCAGAAACCAGAGTTCCACCTGCCAGGAATCGGAAATAAAGTTTCCAAAATATCCGTCTTCCGCTACTGCCTGGACATTTCCTTTGAAATATTCCACAAGATACTTAATTACCCATCCGCCAATCGTACTGTAATAAGGAACGATCAGCATTGGAATCACTGCATTTAACCATCCGCCGATTTTGAATGATTTCGTTTTTCCAAAATGCTCAAATGCACCTACCGGACTCTTTCTGGTCATTCGTCCAAGGGCTGTTTCTGACATGATCAGTACATAACCAAATGACGCTGTCAGAAGAATATAGATCAGCAGGAAAATTCCGCCTCCATATTTCGCTGCAAGATATGGAAATCTCCAGATATTTCCCAGTCCTACTGCAGAACCTGCAACTGCCAGCACATAACCAATCCTTCCGGAAAAGCTTCCTCTGTTATGGTTATGTGCAGAATTGTTTTCTTTTTTCATTATACACCTCACCTCGTTACAAAAACCTCCCATAGGATTTCTCCCATGGGAGGTCTGCTAGTTTTTTACTGATTCTATAGTATCAAAAAGATGCGGGAATGTCAAAGATTAATATAAAGAAAACCCCGGAAATATAATATTTCCAGGGTTTGATATATTCGTTGAAATTGTCTCTCTCGAAACAGCAAATTATCGTTTGGAGAACTGTGGTGCTCTACGAGCTGCTTTGAGACCGTATTAAACATCTCTATGGTGCGTTTTTCCTTGATATTACGGGCTTTTTCGCATTTTCTGTTGTCGGTTGTCCTATTCCTTAACCATAGAAATCGGTGATTTTTCATCGAAATTCTCCTGGTTCAAAGCATCATTCACTACCTCGAAAAGTTCCTCTGGTTTATTATACTTGACCCTCGCGTAAATGTCCATAGTTGTCTTACTATTCTCATGCCCTGCCAAATACTGAA
>OGYS01001875.1_pt1 | contig 11398 bp, 7 predicted proteins | sample 1576611 | NCBI WGS metagenome assembly OGYS01 (sample SAMEA3541571, study PRJEB24748) | human gut metagenome | biome: human gut; feature: human-associated habitat; material: faeces | place: China | collected 2012
AACCGTCATTTTTCAAAAGATTGTTTGTAAAAAAATTGTAATTCTAAAAATTCATATAAACTGTAATCTATGTTATTCTATAGAAAAGTAAAAATACTGATGAAGAAAGCAGGAGGAAATTTATGAACATTGAATTAAGTATTTTGGATTGGATCCAGACGTTGCATACACCTTTTCTGGATAAAATCATGGTATTTATCACAAGACTTGGGGATGCAGGAATTATATGGATTGTGTTGAGCATAGTATTGCTTCTGATTCCTAAAACGAGAAAAAGCGGTGCGGTTATGGTGGCTGCTTTAGTAGTAGATGTATTACTTTGCAATATTGTCTTGAAAAATCTTGTAGCACGGACAAGACCATATGATGTGAATACAGGTGTACACCTTCTGGTAGCAAAGCTTCATGATTATTCTTTTCCGTCCGGACATACGGCAGCTTCGTTTGCTTCGGTAACAGCTTTGTACCTGTCAGGTGAAAAGAAGCTTTGGAAATTTGCGCTTGTGCTGGCATGTCTGATTGCAATATCGAGGTTATATCTGTATGTACACTATCCGACAGATGTTCTTGGAGGAATTCTGTTCGGTGTGATTTCAGGATATTTGGGATATCGCAAAGTATTGAAATGAAGATGACCAAAGATTACCGACCGAGAATTATATGGAAGTCAGTTGGTATAAGCATCGTTTTACATGGATTTTACAAAAACAGTTCTTTAAGAAGGTAGATATGAAAGCGTATTCAGATGTATAATTAATTCTTAAGCGTAGCTATAAAATATTCAAATTAGCAAAAGGAGATAAGTAGACAAATGAAAAAGAAGCAGTTAAAACCAGAACCATATATGATGAACAGGGAACTGTCATGGTTAAAATTTAATGAGAGAGTATTAAATGAAGCAGGGAATCCGAGAGTACCTTTAGCAGAACGACTTACTTTTGCGTCTATTTATCAATCTAATCTGGATGAATTCTATATGGTGCGGGTGGGAACCTTGATGGATCAGATGGAATCTTCTGAAGTTGTACGTGAAAATAAAACAAATATGACCAGTGAAGAGCAGGTAAAAGCAATTATTGAAGCTACGAGAGAGCTGGATATTAAAAAAGCGGTGATTTATGAACAGCTTATGGGAGAACTAGAGCCGCAGGGAATCCGGATCATCAACTTCAACAAGCTTTCAGGAAAAGAAGGGGAATTACTGGAAACTTACTTTGATAATGAAATTGCACCATATCTGTCTGCGAATATCATCAGCAAACAGCAGCCGTTTCCATTCTTACAGAATAAAGAGATCTATGCGGTTGCACTGCTTGCAACGAAGGGTGGAAAGACAAAAACTGCGATCATTCCGTGTAGCAATAATGTGTTTAAGCGTCTGATCGATATCCCGACCAGACCGGGAACCTTTATGCTTTCGGAAGAACTGATCCTTCATTTTCTGCCGAAATTATTTAAAAAATATGAAATCAAAGAAAAATCTCTCCTGAGAATTACGAGAAATGCGGATATTGATACAGAAACCATTTATGATGAAGATATGGATTACAGAGACGCCATGGAAAATCTGGTAAAGCAGAGAAAACGTATGAATCCTGTCCGCATGGAATTCTCCAGAAAGATCAATAAAAAGCTGATCGCAGAGATATGTAAATATATCCATATGGATAAAAACCACGTATTTATGTCGAGAGTACCACTTGATTTATCATTTGTATTTGCAATCCAGAATTATCTGAGAATGCAGGGAGCAGAAAAGGAAAATCTGTTCTATCAGAAGAGGAGTCCGCGAATGACACCGCAGCTGAAAGAAAAAGAAAGTCTGATCGCACAGATTGAGCAGAAAGATGTTCTGTTATCTTATCCATTTGAAAATATTAAATCATTTACCAACCTGCTTTATGAAGCGGCAAGAGACGATTCTGTAGTGTCCATCAAGATGACCTTGTACCGTCTGGCAGTTCGAAGTCAGATCGTAGATGCTTTGGTTGAGGCAGCGGAAAATGGCAAAGAAGTGGTGGTACTGGTTGAACTCCGTGCAAGATTTGATGAAGAAAGTAACATTGAATATTCCAGAAAGCTGGAAGAAGCAGGCTGTCATGTCATTTATGGACTGAGTGGTCTCAAAGTACATTCCAAACTTTGTCTTATAACAAGAAAGACAGAAAAAGGTCTTGAATATATCACACAGATTGGAACGGGTAACTATAATGAAAAGACTTCAACATTATATACAGACCTGTCGCTAATCACTGCGAAGCAGGAAATCGGAAAAGAGGCGGCGGAAGTATTTGCCTGCCTGATGCGAGGTGAGACGATAGAGGAAACGCACATCCTGCTGGTTGCACCGAAATGTCTCCAGAATAAAGTACTCGATATGATCGATGAGGAAATACGTCATGCAAAGAACGGGAAAGATGCGTATGTCGGAATCAAGATCAATTCACTGACTGATAAAGTGATCATTGAGAAGCTTGTGGAAGCATCACAGGTAGGTGTGAAGATTGAAATGATCGTCCGTGGAATCTGCTGTATGATTCCTGGTATCAAAGGATACACAGAAAATATTAAAGTAATCAGCATTGTCGGAAGATTTCTGGAGCATTCCCGTATTTATCGTTTCGGAACGCCGGACAGAGAAAAAGTGTATATTGCATCAGCTGATTATATGACGAGAAATACGCTCCGACGTGTGGAGGTTGCAGCTCCGGTTCTGGATGATACGTTGCGTGAAAGACTGGACTGGATGTTTGACACCATGATGAAGGATGATGAAAAAGGAAAAGAACTGACTGCAGACGGCTATTATGTAGATCGTGATATCAATGAAGAAAAGCTGGATTCACAGGAAGTGTTCTATGAGACGGCGTATAAAAATGCGGAAAAGAAATAGTAGAGAATATTTGAGCAAAATAAACACAGCTGTAGAAATGATACAGCTGTTATAAAATCAGCAGATACAGTTGACAAAGAGGGACGTTTGTGATATTTTAATTAAGTCGCAAACGTCATATGGGGGATTAGCTCAGTTGGGAGTCTTCACTAATTTAGGTATCTTTATTGTTGTGCCCGCAGGTACATTATCCGGTTTTTTGATAACGTCCGGATTATGCTTTACTATATATGGATATAACGCTTTAGTTCCATAAAAACGAAGAGCCACTCTGGTCAATGTCTCACCCGGCTTTATCGTGTATGTCGCCTGCGTTCCTGCAATGGTATAATTGGTAGAATCGGGTACATACTCAACTTTCTTCTGTTTTTTCGGCTGGGAAGCAGATGTAGCAGCTGCCACAGGCTGTTTGACGGCAACCGGCGCTTCCTGCTGTTTTATTACAGGCTCAGCAATCAGCTTCTTCGACACAGTATCTTTTACGGCAATCGCCACACTATCCTTAACACCGACACTATCCATCAAAGCCGTATTACCTGCCTCATTGCCAGCTTCATTGCCAGCGGTTTCCTCCACAGGCTGTTCAGCCGATAGTCCGTCAAACCAATCAGGATAATACAAATAAGCGACGGTTCCTGCACATAGCAATACCACAAGAGCCACGATGGCAATGAAGTATTTCATTGCGGAAGATTCAGCCGGGCCGGCAGTTTTGATACCGGTAACCTTCGTGTCATCTCCGGCATCAATCCCTATGCGTCCGCCTATGAATTGAAGCCGAACGAATGGTTCGTCACCCCTGAGTTTATCTTTACGTTGAGTAACCAAGGAACCGGAAAAGCCAGTCGTGATATCCATGATTGGGCACGTAATTACCAGATCAAGGATGGTAAAGGCGATCGCCTTACCCTACTGAACAACTGGGAATCGACCGGTTTCAATTTCAACGAGAAGAAATTGGAGGAACTAATGAAAGAAGCCAAGCATCTAGGTGTAGATATGTTTTTGCTGGATGATGGTTGGTTCGCTAATAAATACCCTCGTCAAAACGATAAGGCCGGATTGGGCGATTGGGAGGTTACACACGATAAGTTGCCGAACGGCATTCCTCATCTGGTGCAGACCGCTAAAGATGCCGGCGTGAAATTCGGTATCTGGATCGAGCCGGAGATGGTAAACCCCAAGAGCGAACTTTTCGAGAAACACCCGGATTGGGCGATCCATCTACCGAATCGTGAGACTTATTACTACCGCAATCAACTTGTCTTGGACTTAAGTAACCCGAAAGTACAGGATTACGTATTCAGCGTAGTGGATAATATCATGACCGAGAATCCGGATCTGGCTTTCTTCAAATGGGATTGCAACAGCCCGATTACCAATGTCTATTCTCCTTACCTCAAGGAGAAACAGAATCAATTATATATCGATCATGTACGAGGAGTCTATAACGTATTCAAACGGGTACCCGAAAAATACCCTCACCTACCAATCATGCTTTGTTCCGGTGGTGGAGCCCGCTGTGATTACGAGGCATTGAAATACTTCACGGAATTCTGGTGCAGCGACAACACCGATCCGATCGAGCGTTTGTATGCCGATGTCTCATCCCATCCGGAGAGCTGCGGCGCTACGACGATCATATCCTGCACATACTTTTGCGCCTCAAATCCAAACTCTTCACTGTACAGATTTTGACCTACTCCCTGAAAATACAGACCCTCATATCCCGGCAGGGTAAGAAACAGCCCATAGGGCCTGCTTCCGTCATAACTGTCCGGAACATACAGATTGTAATGGATATCCCCTTCGCTTTCTGAATGAAGAACATTATCCAGAATAAATCCGCGGTATTCCTGTGTCCCCTCTGTTACAGAACCTGTTTCCCTGGTCTCCTCATCCTGTACTGACTCTGTCTCCGGCGTTTGCTCCTGATCTTCTTTATTTTCAGTCCCTGCATCGCTGCATCCGCTTAACGCTGCCGCAAGAGCGACCAGCAGAATACCAAGTTTCAGTTTCTTCATAATTCTATCCCTGCCTTTCTGCTATTTCTATCTGCTTTTTCTATCTTTCCTTTCCCGCAAAATGTGATATAATAACCCCATTGTGGTTATTATAGACGCACATAAAGCGGTTTCTTAAAAACCGCCGGAAACCCTAAAACAGACTGAAAAGAGGGAAGGTTATCCGATACGTCAAATGTGATAACAACTTCTTAGACACAACAGAAAGGGGAGAACGAAATATGTATGTTGTGGATAAATATATTGATCACGTAAAAGAAGAAGCCATCAACCGCCCGGAGAAAAGCTGGGATAAGATCCTTCTCGGCTTCCGGGCAAATAAATGGCGCATGAAGCTTCTGCCTAACCGGAATCTTTCGAGAGGTTATCAGAAGCTGGAAACAATGATGATGAGCCTTGTAGCTGATTCTTTAAGCCGGGGGGGCAGCTATGTATGGGGGAATATTTTTGCTCCCTGCGAGCTGATGCAGTACTTTGACCTTCACACCCTTTCCATTGAATGCCTCTCCTGTTATATGAGCGGTTACCATCTGGAAGACTATTTTATCGACTATGCACAGAATATCGGAATTGCCCCCACTCTATGTTCCTATCACAAAACTTTTGTAGGCGGAGTGGAAAGCAAAGTTGTAAAGAAGCCGGAATATGCTGTGACTACTTCTCTGTCCTGCGACGGCAATTTAAATACCTTCCGCTATCTGGAAAAAAAGGCCCATGTGCCTTTTACCTTTCTGGACGTCCCGTATTCTGATGACAAAGAATCCGTCGCCTATCTGGCCGACCAGCTTAGAGCATTTACCAAAGTTCTGGAAGAGCGTACCGGCAAAACATTCCAGGAGGAAAAACTGCAAAAAATACTCCGTACGGAAAACGAGACGCGCCGGGAACTGAAGAAATTTTTCGAATATCAAAAGAACTATTATTATCCCGGCGAACTGATCAGCCATCTCTATATGATGATGGGAATGCATCTTCTCATCGGCACAGAGGAATTTCTTGATCTCATCCGCTTTATGAATGAAGAAATTCAGCAGGGAGAACCTTTTACCGGGAAAAAGATCCTGTGGATTCATCTCCTTCCTTTTTATCAGGAAAGTCTGAAGGAATATTTCAACAGCAACAGAGACTATCAGATCATTGCCAGTGATATCATTCTGGATTTCATGGATGAACTGGATACCGAACATCCCTTTGAGGCTCTCGCCGGAAAGATCATTAAGAATCTGTACAACGGCTCCTACGCCCACAAAGCAGAAATGATCGGCCAGCTTGCAGACCGACTGAAACCGGATGCCGTCATCCACTTCTGCCACTGGGGATGCAAACAGGCCTCCGGCGGAAGTATCCTTCTGAAGGAAAAAATGCAGAAAATGAATATTCCTATGCTCATTCTTGACGGTGACGGAATTGACAAAAGAAACAGCCACGATGGCCAGATCAAGACCCGGCTGGAAGCATTTCTAGAATTGATCGGAACAGGAGAAAAGACCACATGTTAGGATATATCTGTAAATACGCGCCCATAGAAGTCTTTCTTTCTATGGGAACGGAAATGAAACGAATCGAACCTTCTGTCACGAATTTTACGCAGGCAGACATGAAAATGCATCCCAATATATGCAGCTTTGCAAAAGGAGTTCTGGAGGATGTCCTGGCAAATGATTATGAAGGTGTTATCCTCACCACCTGCTGCGACAGCATCCGAAGGCTCTATGATGTGCTGAAAGCCGAGCTTCCGGATAAATTCATCTATATTCTGGATACGCCACGCATCACAAAAGAAGCCGGAATCACGCTCTATGAAAACCGTATCCGCAAAATGATACAGGCCTATGAAGCTTTTTCCGGCAAAACATTTCAGGAAGAGGCTCTCGGCGAGCTCCTGAAACAACACAAGGAAGCCCAGAGCATTCAGTTAAAGCCGGGCAAAAAGAATATCGGAATTGCAGGAGCGCGGGCAAACGAAGCAATCCTGCACATTTTAAATGAGAAAGGCGCCAATGTTGCTTTCGATCTTACCTGCACCGGACTGATGCGAAAATATATTCTGGAACCGGGCCAGATACTTACCGGATATACAAGAGGGCTGTTAAGCCAGTTCCCCTGTATGCGCATGGAAGCTGCTGCCGGCAGAGACGAGCTTATTTCCCGGTATGCACAAAGCGCAGATGGTATCATTTACCACACTGTCCAGTTCTGTGACAATTATTCCTATGAGTATGCCTGGCTGAAAAACGTACTGAACCGCCCCATGCTCCAATTGGAAACCGACTACACCAAACAAAGCTACGGACAGGTTCTGACAAGGATTGAGGCATTCCTGGAATCACTGACACCGACAGGACCTTCAAAATCACCGAAAAGAAAGGATATCACTGAAACTATGTATGTCATGGGAATCGACAGCGGCTCCACCTCCACCAATGCGGTAATCATGAATGAAAACCGGGAAATTGTCGCCTCGGCAGTTGTACGGACCGGGGCTAAATCAGGTGAGAGCGCGCAGAAAATATTAAATGAAATTCTGCAGAAAGCAGGATGCAGCAGGGAGGATATCTCCTGGATCGTATCCACCGGGTACGGGCGGGTGAGCATTCCCTTTGCAGATGAAAATGTAACAGAAATCAGCTGTCACGGGCGGGGCGCTCATTATTTTAATCCAAAGGTAAGGACTATCCTGGATATCGGCGGTCAGGACAGCAAGGCAATTCGTTTAAATGAAGCCGGAGAAGTTGCCGACTTTGTCATGAATGACAAGTGTGCCGCCGGAACCGGTCGTTTCCTGGAAATGATCGCCCGGACACTGGAAATCGATGTAGACGAACTTGGACCAATTGCCCTGAAATCCACAGAGGACATTGAAATCACCAGCATGTGCTCTGTATTTGCAGAGTCCGAGGTTATTTCCCTGATCGCCAATAATAAGGAAAAATCAGATATTGCCAACGGTGTCTGTCATGCTATTGCCAACAAATCCTATTCCCTCCTGAAGCGTGTCGGCATGGAAGAAGAATTTATGATGACAGGCGGCGTTGCCAAGAACCCCGGCGTTGTCAGAGCAGTAGAAGAAAAGATCCAGTCCAGGCTTTATATCTGTCCGGAGCCTGAAATTGTAGGCGCCGCCGGCGCTGCCCTCTACGCTTTGGACCAGATATTGAGGTAAAAATTACAAAAATACACGGGGTAAAATGCAGTTTGACACGTAGTAAAGTTAAAAAATACTACGTGTCAAATTAAGTTATACCCTGTGTATTTTTGATCTATTCTGCCCGAAGCGCCGCCACCGGATCGCTCTTGGCAGCCTTTTTAGACGGAATCAGTCCGCCCAGCAAAGTCAGTACAACACTCAATGTGATCAAAATAAATGCGGCCCCTACAGGAAGTACTGCGCTGACATCCGTTGTCCCCGCCAGATAATGGATCAGTGCATTACCCGGAATCAGCAAAAGGAGTGTGATCACAATCCCCAATACCCCGGCGCAAAGGCCGATAATGAAAGTTTCCGCATTGAATACCTGGGAAATATTTCCCTTTGATGCTCCGATCGCCCGCAGGATCCCGATTTCTTTTCTTCTCTCAAGCACGCTGATGTAAGTAATGACTCCGATCATTATCGATGAAACAACGAGCGAAATCGCTACAAAAGCAATCAGTACATAGCTGATAATATCAATAATATCTGTTACAGAAGACATCAATGCGCCTACCATATCAGTGTAGGTGATTACCTGTTCTTCTTTGCCCTCCTTCTCCATGTCAGCGTTATAATGATCCAGAATTTTTACAACTCCTTCTTTGCTCTCAAAATCTTTCGGGTATATGTCAATTTGGCTTGGCACATTAAAGTCCACATACCCCAAATCCCGAAGATTTCCTTCATAAGAAGCACTTTCTGCAGAACTCATGGACATCATCAGCTCTGCAAATTCCTGTCCGCTCATATTCATAGTGAACGCATTGGCAAATGCATCTGCATCAATCGTAAGTGCATTTTGTATATTTGTTCCTATTCTTGCCGCCGCCTGACTCATAGCGTCTGTCATACCGGTGCTGATCTGGGCCATGATCTGTTCCATAGCCGATCCGATCTGTGTCTGGAGAGACTGCGCAACGGTTCCGCCATAGGAAGCCATTGCCTGCTGCATATATGCTTCAAGAGAACCGGAAATCTGCTGCTCCAGTCTATCGGCATCCACCATACTAAGCATAGCCTCAGTCAATTGGTTCTGTGCCCCATCTGTCCCCAGATACGCCATAAAATGTTCTCCCATCTTACTGGGATCTGCAAGACCGTTTGCCGCCGCATAAGTCTGATATCCGTTCCCCAGCTCTTCTGCCAGTTTTGCAATCTGATCTGAAGTTATACTGATATCTCCGCTGATCTTGAAAATTTCAGAACCCCATTTTGACAAAATGCTTTGTGCCTTAGATGTTCCAAGATACTCTAAAAGATATTCATCAAATTTGTCAGGATCTGTGTACCCTTGTGCTTCAGCGTAACTTTGATATCCCTGGAGAATTTCCTGAAACATGCTTCTTATCTGATCCGGCACTGCAGTAATATTTCCATTTGTCTGAATGATATCCTGTATATTCCGGATCAGGATTTCCTGTGCTTCACTTGTATTAAGGTAGGCAAGAAAATCCTCTCCCAGAGTAGAATAATCCGCCTCCGGATGCGAAGCCGCATACTCCTGGTAACCAGAAAGCAGTCCTGTTACTATCTGTCCCAACTCTTCTGCCGACATATCCAGCTTGATACTTCCCATCAGTTCATCCAGTCCAAGCTGCGGGGCATCGGGCATATCCAGTTTAATATTTTTCAGATCAATCATATTTGACAGATCCAGGCTGCTGCCCGCCGGCATTTCCGAAAGGTCAAACGCTCCCTGAAGCCCTTCGCTAAAGGCATCCTCATTGAAGGCAAAAGCATCCTGAAGTACATCTGCATTGACCGAAACAAGAGAATCCATATCAAACTGATCCTCGCCGCTTTCTTCCCCGAAAGGTTCATTCGTAAAGACATTAATGTTTTTATTGCTTAACTGATTCTTAACAATCTCACTGTCCTCGGCCTTCTGTGCAACGTGTTTTGTCAGATCCGGCATATATCCGATCCCGGTCATAAGAAGTGTTCCTTTGGCATCCTCTGCCGGCTGTACCACTCCTACAATCTTTAAGTCCTCACCCTTATCTACCAGGTTTTTCATGTATTCTTCGTTATCTGTCTTATCTCTCCATACCTTGTACTGACTGTCATACTCGTAATAATCGGAGCTGTTTACCAACTTAAATGTCACTCCCAGAATGTCCTCATACGTATAGGAGCCCATATCTGAAGGAATCTCCACATCCTCCTCATTGGCAAACTGGCGGATCATCTCATCCAGCTCCATGGTATCTCTAAGACCCATGGAATACAGCATAAAATCACTGATACCGCCGCCAGAGGTAAGGACAAGCACGCATTCATCATATCTTTCAGGCCATCTTCCAGCCTTTACTTCATACTGTGGTTCATAGAGATCTGTATCCTCCGGCATTTCATAAAATACATCTGTACTCATCATAGAAGACATCATGCTGTTTGAAGCTGATGAGGATCCCAGCCCCAGAGAAGCAAAGGATTGATCAGGATTTACCTGCCGGATGTCCTCTCCGTCCTGCCGATAAATCTGAGGTGTTGTATTGTAGGAATATTCAATGGCATTTACATACTGGTCAATATTGCTCTCTCCACTGTCCAGATAGGTTTTCAGGGATTGCAGATCATTCGTATCCATAGTGGAAAACATATTGGTAAGCACATCAATAACTTCTATATCCCCGGCTTTTTCTTCTGTCTGTCCGGAACTGTCCGCGCCGCCGGATCCATCTTCTACCATGGAACTAAGATCTAAACCTGTGCTCAATATCTGAAGCGGATATTCCGACAAGGTTTCTTCTTCCACACTTTGGATATAATCATTCACTCCATTTGACAATGACAGGATCAGAGCAATTCCAATGATTCCGATGGATCCTGCAAACGCCGTCAGAATCGTGCGGGCCTTTTTTGTCTTAAGATTGTTAAAACTTAGAGAAAGAGCCGTCAGAAAAGACATGGATGCCTTTCCCATGTTCTCATGCCGTGGTTCTTCCGGCTCCGTTTCCGGCTCAAAAGGATCGGAATCCGCCCTGATCTGTCCATCCTTTAATTTCACGATTCTCGTAGCATATTCATCTGCCAGTTCCGGATTATGAGTAACCATAACCACCAGTCGATCTTTTGCCACCTCTTGGAGAAGTTCCATAACCTGAATACTGGTTTCACTGTCCAGCGCCCCTGTAGGTTCATCTGCCAGAAGAATATCCGGATCGTTCACCAGGGCTCTTGCAATAGCAACCCTCTGCATCTGCCCGCCTGACATCTGACTGGGCTTTTTGTGAAGCTGCTCTCCAAGCCCTACCTGTTCCAATGCTTTTCTTGCTCTTTCTTTTC
>OGYS01001886.1_pt1 | contig 11338 bp, 7 predicted proteins | sample 1576611 | NCBI WGS metagenome assembly OGYS01 (sample SAMEA3541571, study PRJEB24748) | human gut metagenome | biome: human gut; feature: human-associated habitat; material: faeces | place: China | collected 2012
GGATGAACACCTTCTGTATCGGAACTGTTGGTACGTGCATTGTAAGTACTTGGACCATAATATTTCTTATCGGTATTGTAGTACCAGTCCAGACCGAACTCTGTTTTGAACTTGAAGTTCTTGAAGATTTCCCATGAAAAGCTTCCATTCATGTTGAAAGTCTGACGGTTCTGCTTGCGGTCTGTGTCATATACTGATGTAATCGGGTTTGTCAACTGAAAATCCGGGTCATAACTGTCACTCAAATCAGGAAAGTTAAACATCGGGTAGATCATAACGTTCTTCATGCGTGAGTCGGCTGAAGATACTTCACTCTTGCTTTCATTGGCACCTGCACCGTTTACTGTGGTATTGGCATAACGCATAGAGAAGTCGAGGCTGACTTTATCATTTACCTTGTGGTTAAGTTTTAAGCTTAAATTATCACGTCGGAAAGAAGACCCCAGCATGATAGCTTTGTCATTCATGTGGGCATATCCCATGTTGAATTTAGTTTTGTCCGAACCACCGCTAATTGTCAAGCTATGATTGAAGGTATTTCCTGTACGGCCGAATACTTGGTCTTGCCAGTCATTGGTTGGGGCGTTTTCATACAAGTCTGCATCTTGCCAGTTGCCGAAAAGACTGGTAAATTTGCTTTCATTACCTCGCAACAAGGCGTATTCTCTTTGCCATTTTACGTAATCAGTTGCGCTCAATGTCTCCAAGGTCTTTGCCATTTTTTTCCAGGAATAGTAGGTATTATAAGATACACTCAGTTTTCCTTCCTTTCCGCTTTTAGTCGTTACCAGAATTACACCGTTTGCACCGCGGGAACCGTAAATAGCTGTAGAAGATGCATCTTTCAGTACAGTCATATCCTCAATATCGGATGCAGGAATGTCGCTGATAGACTCTACCGGGAAACCGTCTACGATAAACAGCGGAGTATTGTCACCTGTGATAGAACCACCACCACGTACGCGAATCTTCATTTCTGCGTCAGGAGAACCTTCGGTAGTGGTGATTTGTACACCCGCCATTTTACCTTGCAAGGCTTCTGTTGCCGAAGCTACGGGAACGGCGCTCAATACTTCGGAACTAACCGTAGCAACGGAACCTGTGATATCTTTCCGTTTGGCTGTACCATAGCCGATAACAACGACTTCATCTAATGCTTTGGTGTCGTCAGACAAAGTTACGTCGATTTTGTTTTTTCCTTTGATTGCAATTTCTTGTGTCTTCATACCGATGTATGAAACAATAAGAGTGGCATTGGCAGGAACTTTGAGAGAGAAATCACCATTCAGATTGGTAATCGTACCATTGGAGGTATTTCCTTTTTCTACGATGGAAGCACCGATAATTGGATCTCCGGTTGCATCTTTCACATTACCGGTTGCGGTAATAGTCTGCGCTGATACGCTTAGCGAAAAAACTGCTAATATCATTAGCAGTAAAACTCGCATGTTTTTCATTCTTTTAGACATCATTTTTCTTTTAATATATAGATTGTTAATATTATAAACATTCGGTTACTTGTAAGGCTTTGTTTGTGCAAAAATAAGTCATCGACAGCGCTATCTATGTGCAATAATTGTTTTTATCATGGGAAATATTGTTTTTCCACCTCTGAGTAACAAAAAAGCGGAAGTATTGCTATATACTTTCCGCTTTCCTGTGTCTGTTTGGAAGTGTTATGTGTCAAAATTCTATTTCTTTGTGGGGAATAAATGATTGACCAGATTGTTCATATATACTTCCAGATTTGTGTATTCCGGACTTAAACTATACTTAGTACCATCGGCAGGGTCGTTCGGATCCAAATTATTTTTCTTTTCCCATTCATCCGGCATACCGTCACCATCGGTATCGACTAAAGTTACTTCCGATTTATATTCCGGCCATCCTCCTACATCCGATGGCTGGTCTATCATGCCGTTGGTGCTACCGTGGGAACCTTCATAAGTATAATTACCTTTGCGGGTTTCTTCTACAATGCGTTTGTCTATTATGTCACGACGATACGAAGCACCGGCATATTCGAGCACGTCTTTATATGCTTTTTTCGCAGATTGCAAGGAAGTACGTTCGGCTATATTGAAAGCTTTAGAGGACAACAACTTTTTTTCAGGTGCAAAGTCGTTTTTGATTACCAGTCCGTAGGCATTGTCTCTGTTCACTTTGTAAAGAGCTTCTTTTTGTTTATCGGTGAGTTTAGAACAAGTAGGGTCCATATAATTACCATTAAAGTAGAATATACCGTGGACACCGGCTTCATTCTTATTCGTTCCATCGTCGGCGTATGCGGTAAACAAACGTTTAAAAGAACCTTTTGTAGCGCTGAAAGGTCCCGGTTTATAATAGTTGTTAATGAAATTGTAGGAACCTCCTTCGCCGGCATAAGCTCCGTCACTACCATAATTATAGATTACATTATTGAATAAATCAACTTTTTCTTCTTCCGGTTTACCAGTATAACGGCTTCCGCAAAGACGAGGAGTACGGTTGGTGTGATGAGCCAATAAGTTGTGATGAAAAGTTGCAGTCTGTCCTCCCCAAATGCCTCCATAGCCGTGAGCTCCTTTTTCATGAATGGAGTTGGCAAGGCTTTCGCTGATGATGCACCATTGGAGAGTGAAATTGCGATTATTATAAAAAGTGGCGCATTCATCGGTACTCCAACTCATGGAGCAGTGGTCAATGATAATATTTTGGTGGTTTTTGATGCCGTTCATAGCGTCGTCTCCTTTTTGTTTGATGTCAACTCCCATGCGTGAGCGGATAAAACGGACAATTACATTGTCGGCTTGAATGGAGAAAGTATAGTTTTTTAGGCAGATACCGTCACCTGGAGCTGTTTGTCCGGCAATGGTTAGGTCTCCATTGTTGACTCTCAGAGGTTTTTGCAGCTCTATGATTCCGTCTACTGCAAAAACGATTGTGCGAGTACCTTTTTGGTTGATAGCCCAACGGAAAGTTCCTTCGGAACCGTCATCGGCTAGTGAAGTCACTATATATACAGTACCTCCGGCACCTCCTGTTGTATACTTTCCGGCACCATCTGCTCCGGGAAAAGCTATAATTTTGTTTCGATCAGGGGTCGGATAGTCTTTCTTCTCATTATTGACACTTTTATTATCCTGTATATCAATGGATATATAGGTTGTCGCACTTACCATTATAGGTATAGTGAGTAAAATGCACAGTGCTGCCGGTAGTTTTTTATTCATGCTCTTTCTTTAGTTGATTATTGTTTTGATATGGAACTTTATTCTGATTTTCGTTTTAATGGCGTAAAGGTATGAATATTTAGGTAGCTACGTGTGTAATAATTGTTATTCGCATAGTATTTATTGTTATTTGAAACTTGTCTTTTTTTTAATTCAACCATAATTAATCAACAATAAATACAAAGTGAAAAACAAATATTGCACATGAGTATATTTCTGTTTCCATACTTTTGTGAGGTGAACTCGTTCGTAATAAAAAGGATAATCACTTTAAACTATCAGGAACATGAAAAGACTAATAAAAGGACAACTTGTTATTTGGGTTTATAAAGAAAATATATTGGGAATTATATTGTCGGCTTTCTTTTTTGGGGGAGTAGTTGCCTGTTCATTCGAACAGGCAACAGAAAAACAGTTGACAGATGAATCGGGGCTACCGGAATATCCTACCCCCGACCGTACCACCATTGTTGCTTTTCCGGGAGCTTATGGTGCCGGAAAGTATACAACAGGAGGTGCCGGAGGTACTGTATATATAGTGACTTCATTAGCTGATGATGGGGCGGTGGGTACTTTACGTCATGCTATACAGCAGAAGGGAAGACGTACAATAGTCTTTGCAGTCGGAGGAGTGATCGAATTGCAGAAACAACTAGTTATCACCAACGATGACATTACTATTGCAGGTCAAACAGCTCCGGGTAAGGGAATCTGTTTGAAGGACAACACTTTGCGGGTGAATGCCAATAATGTAATTATTCGTTTCCTCCGTTGTCGTATGGGAGATGAAAAACGAATAGAGGATGATGCGATGAATGGTTATCAGAATAATTATCCCGGAAAGCAGAATATTATTATTGACCATTGTTCCATGAGTTGGAGCACTGATGAATGTGCCTCATTTTATGGGAATACTAATTTTACAATGCAGTGGTGTATTCTCAGCGAAAGCTTGTGGCATTCGATACATGAAAAAGAGGCTCATGGTTATGGTGGAATATGGGGTGGCTCACCTGCCACATTCCATCATAATTTGTTGGCTCATCACAGTAATCGGACTCCGCGTCTTTGTGGAAGTCGTTATTCGAATCGGGCAGATGTGGAAAAGGTGGACTTATGTAATAATGTAATTTATAATTGGACTAATGAAGGTGCTTATGGAGCTCAGGGAGGTTATTACAATATTATGAACAACTATTATAAACTAGGTCCTGCTTCCGCCAAGGATAAAACTCATGCACGTTTTTTCACCGCTTATATAGATGATGGAAAGAATGCCCAAGATGCCGGAGTATTTGGTTACTTTTATGTGAATGGCAATATAATGGACAATACATGTGTGGACTTGTCAGGCGAACAGCAGAAGGAGATTGCCAGCGCCAACGCCAATAATACTTCTTCTACTGCATTCAAGGTAAAGAATGACGAAAGAACATCTTCTGACTTATTGTTGGACATGCGCATTGATATCCTTTCTGATTACAGTTTTATGCAATCTGCTACAGACGCTTACGAAACTGTGCTGGCGTATGCAGGGGCATGGACATGTGGCTGGAAGGATAATAAGTATATCATTCCGGAGCGAGATAAGATTGATAGGCGTATTGTAAGTGAAACTGCTAATGGTACTTATAGTACTAATGCATCTAAAGGTGGTGGATATGGTTTGTAGAAGTGGTCAGTGGCTTGCAACCGGGTGATGAAGTGGTGGTGAGCGATATGAGTAACTATAAGAACAAGAATAAGTTGAAGCTAAAATGATAAAGGTTTACTTGAAACAAGCCTGGGAGCTGTTGAAGCAGAATAAACTGTTCAGCATGCTCTACATTGTGGGTACGGGGCTGGCCATTGCCATGACAATGATTATGGCGGTGGTGTATTATGTGAAGATTGCGCCCGTCTATCCAGAGGCAAACCGCATGAATACGCTTTACCTCAGCAATTCAAAATTCACGCAGGGAAGCGGCAACAATACCAGGACCATGCAATGGGCTGTTTCCTACAAGGCACTGCAAGACTGGTTCTATCCCGTAGAGAATGCCCTTGTCGTTTCGGCCGAGCTGCATAATGATTTGTCGGAAAACAGTTATATACAGCCTGCCGACCGCAGCGGTGATTTTCCGGTTATGGTAAAGTTGACAGACCCTGCTTTTTTCAAGATATATTCTTTCCAATTCCTGGAAGGTAGTCCATTCACGGCATCCGACCTGGCAAGTGGCATTTCCACTGCTGTCATTACCGATGATTTGGCACGCCGCTTGTTCGGTACGACGGAAGAGGTAGTAGGACGCTCGTTCAGCCTGAACTATATCGACTATCGGGTTTGTGGGGTGGTGCGCAGTGCCAGTTACCTCACCTCTAAATCCTATGCACAGCTTTATATACCTTATACGGTGTCGCCCGATTACAGCACTCCCAAGTACGACCTTCCCTATCTGGGAGCTTTCAGTGCTGCCTTTCTGGTGCAGGACAGTAAGCAGGGAGATGCTCTGCGGGCTGAGATAAAGGAAATCTGCCGCAAGGAGAATCTTATGCATCCCGATGAATGGAAAGTAGATTTCTGGGAGCAGCCCACCTCCCATCTGTTGAGTGTCTTCAAGACTTATGCAAGTATGGAGTTTGACCTTTGGGCCACAGTGCGCCACTTTCTGCTTGTCCTGCTCGTATTGCTGTTGGTGCCTGCCCTGAATCTGAGCGGCATGATATCGAGCCGTATGGAGGGACGTCTGGCAGAGATGGGCGTGCGGAAATCGTTTGGAGCCGGACGTAAGATACTGCTTTCACAAGTGATGTGGGAAAACCTGCTGCTGACCGCACTGGGCGGAGCATTGGGCTTGCTGCTGGCATGGCTGGCACTTTACGTGGGACGCGAGTGGATATTTACGGTATTCGACAGCTGGCCGAATATGGTACCCGAAGGAGTGGAGGTCCGCGTATCGGGTGAAATGCTGTTTGCTCCGCTGGTTTTTCTCGCCGCATTGGCGCTGTGCGTCGTGCTGAATCTGTTGTCGGCCCTTATACCGGCGTGGTATTCCTTGCGGAAACCGATTGTGAACTCACTGAATGAAAAACGATAAGACACGGGAGGTTGGTATGTTTAAGTTAATATGGAAGAATCTTTGGGCGCGCCGCCGCAAGAACGGATGGTTGTTGGCCGAATTGATATTGGTGAGTATCATCAGTTGGGTTGTATTGGACCCGGTGATTGTGGTCACGCACGATCGTAATATCCCGTTGGGCTATGATGCGGAGCGGCTTTGCCTCATTTCATTGGGCGCATTGCAGCCCCAGGCACCGGGATACGATGCCGAAGCGCAGGACTCTGCTACGTTGGTGGACAACTATTATAATTTGGTGCGTTATGTCAAGGACTTTGACGGTGTGGAATCGGCCACTCCCGTGCTGGGATTCTGTTATCCCAATTCTTCGGGAAGTTCGAATAGTCAATTGTTTGCCGAAGGGGATACGATTCCCTTATCTATTATGATGATACAATTTTTGCCTCATACGAACTTTTTCGATACGTATGGTTTCCGTTCCGGTAAGGGGCGGACACCCGGACAGCTGTCCGACTACGCCTATGCCCCGAATGACATTGTACTGACGGAGAATGCTGCCGAACAGTTGTTCCATACCAAAGACGCGCATGGCAAACGCTGTATAAGCAGAGACCATGGAGATACCTTGTACATGCCGGTTGTCGGTACGATAGGAGCCATGAAGATGTATAGCGAGTGGCGTCCCGTCCCCGTTGCATTTATGCCGATGCTTACCATCGATACAAGTTATATCCCTGAAAGTGCCCATATCCTGGTACGTCTCAAAGAGGGTGTCAGCATGGAGCGTTTTCTGCACGATTTCCGTCCCTGGATGGTGAAGGAGATGAGGCGGGGTAATCTGTTTGCCCGTAGTGTCCGTTCCTATGAGCAGATTATAACGGAGAGCGAAGCCAGCAATTCCACACCGATTTACCGCCGTAATCTGGCGATGGCGGCTTTCTTCCTGGTGAATCTTTGCCTGGGTGTCATCGGTACCTTCTGGTTGCAGACACGTACGAGGCGCGAGGAAGTGGGAGTGATGCTGTCGTTCGGAGCTACACGTAGTGACATTGTCCGCCTGCTGATGGGCGAAGGCACGGTATTGACCGTGGTCGCTTCACTGACTGGTTTTCTGCTTTATTTGCAATATGCACTGAAAGAAGGGCTGGCCAAAGGACAGAATTGGGTGGAGAGTACAGAGAGCTATTGGGTGTCGGATTTCACCTCGCATTATCTGCTCGTGTCGCTCGTCATCTTTCTGATACTGCTGGTGGTAGTGTTGGTGGGAATCTATATCCCGGCGCGCAACATCAGCTGCATTCCACCTACGGAAGCCCTGCGTGACGAATAGATGAAAACGGACAAAGTGTTCATTTTCGGACACCTTACTGCATGTATAAATAGCAGATAATCAATGATAAACGGTTTTGGCACAACTTTTGACCTCTTGAAGCAGAAATTGTGCGGAATAGAAACGGAACAGAATAATAACAATTAAATACTTACCATTATGATTAAGTTAACTGGCATCAACAAGATTTATCGTACAAACGAGATTGAAACCGTGGCATTGGAAAATGTAAACCTCGAAGTGAACAAGGGAGAATTTCTCAGTATCATGGGACCTTCCGGTTGTGGAAAATCTACGTTGCTGAACATTATGGGTTTACTGGATGCACCTACCAGCGGCACCATCGAAATAGCCGGTACAAAAGTGGACGGCATGAAGGACAAGGAGCTGGCTGCTTTCCGTAACCAGAAGCTGGGTTTTGTGTTCCAGTCTTTCCATCTGATTAATTCGCTGAATGTGCTGGATAATGTGGAGCTGCCTTTGCTGTATAGAAAGGTGTCTGCCAAGGAACGCCGTCATCTGGCGGAAGAGGTATTGAAGAAGGTCGGTTTGAGCCACCGCATGCGTCACATGCCTACACAGCTTTCCGGCGGTCAGTGCCAGCGTGTAGCCATTGCCCGTGCCATTATCGGCAACCCGGAGATAATCCTCGCCGATGAGCCCACCGGTAACCTGGACTCCAAGATGGGTGCCGAAGTCATGGAACTGTTGCATCAACTGAACAAGGAAGACGGACGTACCATCGTGATGGTGACCCACAATGAAGAGCAGGCCAAACAGACCTCACGTACCGTCCGCTTCTTCGACGGACGTCAGGTGGAATAATTACTGCTTAACAGCCAACTGTCAACTATTAATTATCAACTATCAATAAATGAAATGCAAACCGTAAGACAAGCTTTTACAATCTTGAAGCAGAATCCGCTGCTAAGTACGATTTCCATATTGGGTACGGCCTTTGCTATCACCATGATTATGGCTATTGTGATTACTTGGCAGACGAAATATGCTGACTTGGAACCGGAAGTGAACCGCAGTCGGTGTCTTTACTTTTCCGCTATGCACGTATACGACAAGGAAAAGGACGGCAATAATAATTGGAGTAATCCTTCGGCGGCATTTATGAAAGAATGCGTGCAGCCGGTGCCCGAAGTGGAATACTGTACGGCATTTTCCCCAGCCGGTTTGTCGTTGGCTTCGTTGACTGACGGTAACAATCGGGTGAAAGTGGATGCTATGCGGACAGATCCCGACTTCTGGAAAGTGTTCAGCATGCAGTTTCTTGCCGGACGCGGCTTCAGCGAAGCCGACCGTGCTGGAGAAAGCAAGGCTGTAGTAGTCTGTGCGTCTGTAGCGCGGAAACTGTATGGAAGTACAGATGTAGTGGGACAGGAATTCCTGCTGAACCGGGAACTTGCGCGTATCGTGGGAGTGGTGAAAGATGTTTCCGTCACTGCTAAGGATGCATATGCACAAGTATGGGGTATGTACAGTGCCGACGAACTGAAAATTACCGGAGTCCACAGTTATTTGGGAGGCATGCAGATTGCTGTATTGGCACGTACATCCGATGACTTTCCTGCCATCCGGGAGGGCATTGCCAAGCAGGTGGAACGTGTTAATGCCGGATTGGGTAATAAACAGATAGACATCATGGAACAGCCGGACAATATCGTGGCGCACGTCAACCACGTATGGGCTAATGTAGGGCCAGACTTGACAATGCTTTATCTTCAATATGCCGTAGCTTTATTTATCATTTTGTTGGTACCGTCACTCAATCTGTGTGGCTTGAGTAACAGCCGCATGCAGCAACGTATTACCGAATTAGGTGTACGTAAGGCTTTTGGAGGAACGAAAAGTGTGCTTGTGCGGCAGATACTGAACGAAAATCTGATGTTGACATTACTGGGTGGAGTAGTGGGACTGCTTTTCAGTTATTTGGCAGTATATGCCATGCGTATGTGGCTGTTCACCAATAATCAGAATGTGGGTACGTCGGGCGAGTTCAGCTTGAACATGGAGGCACTGTTTAGTCCGTGGGTATTCCTGCTGGCATTTGTTTTCTGTGTGGTCATCAATCTGTTGAGTGCGGCACTGCCTGCATGGATAGCGGCACGGCACACTATTGTAGATTCTTTGAATGATAAATAGAAGGAGGTACTTGATATGAAATTTACGATACATAACTTACGTATGATAAAGGCACGCTTCAGCAGTAACGGCTGGGTATTGGCTGAATTGTTCTTGGTATTCATCGTGATGTGGTTCCTCTGTGACTCACTGGGATGCATGAAATATACTTTCTACCGTCCGCTGGGTTATAATATTGAACATGTCTATAAATTATCCACCGTTGTAGGTGGAGAAAGTCGGGATACGAGTCTGACTGATGCCGATAAATATCTGGGTATATTGGCGAAATTGGAACAAGAGCCTTCCGTAGAGGCAGCTGCCCTTTGTTATTGGAGCCTTCCGATGAGTGGCAGTAATAGTTACAATGCGTTGGTTGTGCAAGATACTTCCTGGGTGCAAGGACGCTGTATTTATACGACTGGAGGATATATGGATGTTTTCCGGATAAGTGAGGACCCGCGTCACCCGTTCCGGGACACTCCCGCAGGATGGAACAATGTGACACTGAGTAATGCCGCTTTTGAACGTTTTCGTAAGAAAATGCCGGAGTTTTCGCAGACTACGCCGTTAGGTAATGGTGATTCTGTTACAATCATCAAGCAGATGGGGAAGACCGGTGCTTTCCGTTCCTATCGTTATGGAGTTGAGGAACCTTGGTTCTTTTATCATTTGGGAGAGAATATGATTAAGGCAGAGTTTGCCGACAATTGGTCACAGATTGTTTTCCGCGTGAAGCCTGCTGCCGACGGACCGGATTATCGGGAGAAGTTTCTGCGCGAAATAGCGCCTAAACTGGACATGATCTCCAGCACCTGGGCCCTGCGGCTGGTGGTGCATACATGGGGTTCAATTATCCTGCACTGGTCTTCATCGCAGGTGGTCAGGGTCATCTGGACCACGCACCTTGTCTTTTTGTTGATTCGCTTAAGCAGGTCCAGGTCCCGCAGAATCAGGTCTGATTTCGTCAATATAGAGACTCCGAACCCATAATGTTCAATGATTTCCAGACATTTCCTGGTAAGCCCCAGGCTGCGTTCCGCCGGCATATATGGGTCGCACATGGCCCCTGTGCCAATCATACACCGCTTTCTCCTGCGTCTTAAGGCCTGCTCCAGCAGCTCCGGGCCGTTTATCTTTACCTCAATGTCCTCAAATGCATGGTCCATGCCGTAGCAGGTGCTTCTGGAATCACAGTAAATGCATCCGTGGCTGCACCCCCGGTAGAGATTCATCCCATTCCTGGCCGACAATATGGATTTGGCTTTTACTTCATGCATTTTTGCGTTCCTCTCCCAGATGTCACCACACTGTGACCAGTCCGATTTGTTCCTGTATCAGTTCCTTTGCACGGTTGAAACGCTTCAGATATGTGCCTCCGATACAGTGGTACTCCACCCTGTACCGGTCTAACAGTTCTTTAATCCGAAGGCTGCATCCCTCCCTGTCCTGCCGTATCTTTTCATTGCGTGTCCCGTCCTGGATAAATTCCACATCCGGTTCCAGAAACAGCACAAGATCCCAGCGGTCTGTCTCATGAATGGCTTCAGCCAGCTTCGTACACACCGTTATGCCTGCTGTAAATCATCGATATTCTCAAACGA
>OGYS01001892.1_pt1 | contig 11323 bp, 9 predicted proteins | sample 1576611 | NCBI WGS metagenome assembly OGYS01 (sample SAMEA3541571, study PRJEB24748) | human gut metagenome | biome: human gut; feature: human-associated habitat; material: faeces | place: China | collected 2012
TTATGCAATCCTCTCTGCTGGTATATGAATGCGAGGGTGAAGAAAAGGAAATAAAGGAGTGGTTCAAGACCATCAATATTGTAGGCATTCCGCTCAAGGAGCAGGAATTGCTCAATGCCATCTATTCGGGCGAGTTCGTAAATGCAGCCAAGCGGGTGTTCAGTAATTCCCAAAATGCGGAAATACAGAAATGGAATCATTATATCAAGGGAGATGTGAAACGGCAGGATTATCTGGCGGAAGCCCTCCGGTGGATTTGCGACAGTAAGGGGATGAGCATTGATGCCTATATGAGCATACACCGTCACGAGCCTTCCACGGGAGAATTGGAAAGTTATTTCCGTTCTGTGATTGACTGGGTATCGGCTACCTTTACTATGGTAGAGCGTGACATGTGCGGCTTGGAATGGGGACGGCTGTATGAAACGTACCATGCCACCCCTTATAGCACCGTCCATGTCGCGGAACGGGTAAAAGCCTTGCAAGCGGATGAAAGTGTGCGGTGTCCCCGAAATATTTACGAATATGTACTGGGTGGAGAAGAGGATAAGAAACTGCTTGACATCCGTATCTTTGAAGAATCAACCAAGCGGGCTGCTTACAAGCGTCAGACCGAAGCGGCTGAGAAACAAGGAATTTCCAATTGTCCGCTCTGTGCGTTGGGGAATAATGCCAACAAGACCCGCATTTACAAACTTTCGGAAATGGATGCCGACCATGTGACTGCATGGAGCAAGGGAGGGGCAACCAGCATGGAAAATTGCGAGATGCTTTGTAAAACCCATAATCGTTCAAAGGGAAATCGGTGAAAGTGTGTTATTTTGAGAGAGTTAAATCAATTAATTCTCTCAAAATATGAACAATAAAAAAACATTTCACGAAGTTTCCGAGATTTGGTGTGATGCAAAACGTCCGATAGTGAAGCATTCCACCCTATGTGCTTATCAGCTTACGTTACAAACACACCTATTGCCACGATTTGGCGCTGCGGAAAATATAACAGAGAAGGATGTCCAGCAGTTTGTGATAGACAAATGTACTTCCGGATTAGCAAGAAAAACAGTCCGGGATATAGTGGCAGTGCTCAAATCTGTTATCAAATACGGGAATAAGCACGGGATTTTCCATTTTGAAGAATGGGAAATCGAATATCCTACCCAAACAGAAAACAAACTGCCGCCCACATTGTCATTAAATCATCAGCGTATATTGATGCGTCACTTGCTGGAACAGCCCACTCCACAAAATATAGGTGTACTGTTGGCTCTCTGTACCGGAATGAGAATCGGTGAGGTTTGTGCTTTGAAATGGGAAGATGTGGATTTTGCACAAAAGACAGTCATCGTGAAGCATACTGTAGGCAGAATATATAACTGTGAGTTGAAATCTACAGAAAGGGTTCACTCTTCCCCAAAAACCAAGAATTCCTATCGTGAGATTCCTATATCCAAACAGCTTCTCCAAGCGTTGAAAATGGTAAGGAAACAATCTCAATCCCCATACGTGGTAGGCACTTCCACACAATCTAAAGAGCCCCGTTCTTATCGTGATTATTTTGGCAGGTTGCTAAAACGATTGGATATTCCCCACTTGGTCTTTCATGGACTTAGGCATACATTTGCGACCCGATGTATTGAAAGCCAGTGTGATTATAAAACTGTCAGTGTCATACTCGGTCACTCAAATGTGGCAACGACACTTAATCTGTACGTTCATCCTAATCTCAATCAAAAGAAACGGTGTATTGACCGTATGAGTAATTTCTTGGGAATAACATGAGTTAGTCTTGGACTCTATATATACATGGGGGACAAAAAATGTCCTCCATGTATGTGATGCGCATGATTGACTATAGCTTGAAGCCTTTATTCTTTTTCTGAATAGGCTTCAAGCCGACATTCTGTTGTAATCGTTCAAATTGTTTCTTGAACCATTCCCCGATATGCAGTCCGTCAATGGCAAGTATCAGCTTTCCATTGTTTGTACCAACTTTGGCAGTAACATCATTCGTCTTGAACTTACGCCTATGCTCATCGGAATAGAGTTCGCCGTTGTACGGCAATGGCTTGCCTGTCATTAAATGGGCGGTCTGTTCATGGGTAAAACCGACAGCAAGGCACAATTTCTCAATACGGAGCATAGCACGAAACCAAGGAAACCATTCTGTGGCTTTTATCAACAAGGCGTTAAGCCTTGATACTTCCGTTTGATGTTTTGTTACCGTCTCGTTCTTTTCCAGCAAGTGCCGTTGCTGCATTTCCAGCACTTGGCGGCTGTGGTCTGCCCGTATGGTCTGTATCTCGGCTTGCAGGGCTTCGATGGTCTCCTCGTGTGTGGCTACCTTCCTATGCAGGGCGGTGTTCTCCCTCTCCAGTGTCTTGACCTTGTTGCTCCCGAAAAGAGAACCGACACTCTCGGCGATGTTGGCGGCTGCGGTCGTGGCTGCCCCTTTCAGCCGTTCGGTCTGTATCTCTTTTTTCGCCCGTTCAAGCTCTTCCCGTGCCGTTTCTTTCCGTTCCTGCAATTCCACCACTTCCGTTTTCAGTTCCTCTGTTTGTCGCTTTATGTCACGGTAATATTGCTGCGTGGAAACGTGCCTCGCTTCCGAACCGTCCACGCCCCGTTGTAAACCGTATTTTTTCATCGCAACAGCGTAGCTGTCTTGATAGGCTTTCAGTTTCAAGCGGCTCATGATGTCATCGGCGCACAGCCTCACGGTGTCGGTCGGCTTCTTGCGGTAGCGTTTCTTCGCCTGCTCCTCCCTTTTCTTCCGCTTGCGTTCCCCCTTGACTATCGGCACAAGTGTGACGTGCATGTGCGGTGTTTTCTCGTCCAAGTGCAGGTGAGCCGCCACGATGTTCTCCTTCCCGAACGTGTCGGCAAAATATTTGAGGTTGTCGGCGCACCACTCGTCCAGCCGTCCCTCCCGTTCGATGCGTTCCATGTCTTCGGGTGTTGCCGACACGTTGATGCGGATTGCCCGCACTTGGTTACTTCCGATTTTGCGTGTCAGTCCCGCTTCTTCCAGCCTCCTTTGGATAGCCGCCGAACGGTCTTTCACTCCTTCGGGATATTCGATGAGTTTTCGGTTTAGATGCGTGCGTGTGGGGTCAGCGTTCTTGGGTATGATGAAACGCTCTATGTGGGCGGTCGTCCCGCTGTCGGAACCGTGCGCCTTTTCCATGTGTAAAACTACGAAACCCATATATTCTTCCTTTCTTTTTTGGCTTGTGCAACAATGATTTTTTTGTATCTTCAGGGGCGGCAAATGCCGTCCCCGATGGGGTGTGCAGAGGGGCTTGCCCCTTGCCTTATTGGGGAATTTTCAGCGATACGTAGTATTGCGGCTCGGAAAATTCCCTAATAAGCTACGGTATTTTCTCCGTAAATACCCTGCGGCGTACCGTCCGTCTGCCTTTCTGCGGTGGCTATCCCTGCCGTCTGCTTACCCATATAACCCCACCCTTATTTTTTCCCTTTCGGTCGGTGGGTGGCGGGGCGGTCGGATACAAGGTTTTCCCGATAAATACGCTCGCAGCGAAGCGAGAGGAAGATTTATCGGGAAACGGCGCAGCCGCCTGACCTTTTAGCCGACATAAAGCCCCGTGCTTGCTTTGCCTTTGTAAACGGAAATGATTGCTCCGCTTTCCTCTGAAAAGAGGAATAGAACCTGCAATATATATCACCATAGTGATATGTTTGCATGTTGGTATGTTGATATATCATCATGCTTTCCAACGGCTGTTGGGCTTGCCGTCCGAAACAACCGACACGAATACCTTCGTTTTCTCTTTTCGCCCGTGTATAATCCTTTCCAACAACACTTTGCGGACTTTCGCCGCCCCGAACGATTCAACACGGAAAGCGAGGGCGGCTATCGTTTCGAGGTTGTAAACCTCCGCGCTGTATTTGTCCGATATGCGGATAATGCGCTTTATGTCATATACGCTCAAAACTCCGCTTTTGCAGAGTGCCTTTATCCCTGCCCGAACCGTCGGGGCGATAACCCCGAACAGTTCGCAGATTTCCCGCTCGGTCATGGCGGTTGCACCTATATCGCTCGGCAGGGAGATATTGCCCTGCCCGTCCATCGTGATAATGTTCCTTTCTTCTTTCATCGGGATTCTGTTTTTAATTAGATGGCTCGGCAGATATTCTTCTCCATATCCTCCAACTTGTGCGACAAGGTTTCCATGTCTTGGCTTATCTTCTGGGCGGTGATTTTGGCGTAAATTTGGGTGGTTTTTATGTTCGTGTGTCCCAAAAGGCGGCTCACCGTTTCGATGGGTACGCCGTGCGACAGAAGTACGGTCGTGGCGTTCGTGTGGCGTGCCACATGGTAGGTCAAACGTACCTTGAAGCCGCATTGTCTGCCTATATCTTTGAGTATCTTGTTGCAGCTTCCGTTACTCGGAACGGGGAAAACATGACCGTCCCTTGCCAGCCCCTTGTACTTTTCGATGATACGCTTGGGAACGTCCAAAAGGCGGATGTTTGATTCGGTGTTGGTCTTCTTTCTTCGGGTGATTATCCACAGGTTGCCGTCGAAGAATGTTTGCAGGCGGTCGACGGTGAGGTTCTTCACGTCCGAATACGCCAAACCCGTGAAAACAGAAAAGACGAACAAGTCCCGTACAAGCTCGTGGGTGGCGTTCTTCATCGGTGCGTCCATGAGCGTCTGTATCTCCGTTTGGGTGAGGTAGCCCCTATCCACGCTTTCGGGAGAGTTGATATATCCGGCAAAGGGATTGAACGGCAAACGCCCGTTGTTCCTTGCAATGGAAACGATGTGTTTCAACACAATCATGTAGCCCCACACGGTATTGGTGCGGCATTTCTTCTCCGTGCGCAGAAAATACTCGAAATCGTTGATGAACGTGAGGTTGAGTTCCTTTAACGGAATATCCTCACGCCTGTAGGTATGGGGCAAAAACTCCCGAATATGGTTGCAGACCGTCCGATAACGGGTAAATGTACCCTGCGCCCTGCTGTGCCCGACTTTCTTCTCAAACTCGGCGTTGTGCTGCTCGAACAGTTTCAGCAAAGTTTCCTGCTTGACGCCGATACCGAGATAGGCGTCTTTGAGTTTGGCGGCGGTAACATAACCGTCCGTCTGCATTAACTCTTGATAGCGGCGGTTTACCTCCACACGGATTTTATCTACCGCAAGGTTGATTTTCTGTGCTTCGACGCTCTTGCCCGAAGCACGGCTGTTCTTCACGTCCCACAACCGTGGGGGAACGTCCATCTTGCAACTGAACTGTTTAATCTCGCCGTCCACCGTGATACGGCACATTAAAGGCAGGTTGCCGTTCGGCTTCTCGCTGCCTTTCTTCACGTAAAATAATACCTTGAATGTACTACGCATAACTCACTCCTTTTTTTGATTACAAAATTAGTTATTAGTGAGTTACCGACAGCTATGTAAATCTACGCAAAACGCAGAAACAGAACTGTTTAGCAAGAAATCTGCACCCGTTACGGGAGTAACGAGGTGGTAACTGAACTTCTGCACCGTTTGGCTTCGAGGTGGTATTTCGTTGGCTCTGTCCCATAGAAAAACAAAGCGTAACGAACGCTCTATCAGCTAATTCGCTACGCTTTGCCCAAATTTACTTTTTCGCTATGTGTTTATTTTATGTAATCACTCATTTTTTTTAAATATAGGCAATAGGTTATAGCATAGGACTTTCCATGTCGTCAAATGGCTAAATACAACGTTAAAAAAAGTCGTTCAGTCCCGTTAAAGCACCATGCCGTTTTTAAGTGTTGTAACTTCGCACCGTGGTCACAAAGAAACAGGTCTCGCTAACTGACGAGTGAACGAAACCGCAAGTAACAACCATTAAAAACAAAAAACATTATGGCATTTCGTTATGTAGTAAAAAAGAGAATGGTAGGCATTGGTACCAAAACCGAGAAGTATGTAGCTGCTTCTTATTCCGTAGCAAATATTGATTTTGATAGATTATGCGACCAGGTGACCAGTCAAGGGATGGTGCCAAGAGGTATCGTAAAAGCCGTATTGGACGGTATGATTGACGCACTCTGCACCTATGCCAGCATCGGTGCAACCGTACGGCTGGGAGACTTCGGAAGCCTCCGACCGGGATTGAACGGCAAAAGCCAGGAGGATGCAAAGTCTGTAACGGCTGATGTCGTTTACCGCCAGAAACTGATTTTCGTGCCGGGACAACGTTTGAAGAACATGATGAAACAATCGGGCATCACACGATTGGTAACCGGCTCTGAAATCGTGCCGGACAATGAAGAAAATCCCGGAGGAAACGAAAGCGGAGGCGGCGGCAATGATGGTGACCAAGGTGAAAATCCATTAGGATAAACTGATAGAGTTTTATCAAGGAAACAAACAATTCCACAGAGGAGGCTTCATGACAAGTCTCCTCTGTTTATTTATATGACCTGTTTCGCTATCCATGCACAAGCCTCAGCATCAGCCAACGCATGATGATGATGTTCCAACTGATAGCCACAGCAAACAGCCACTGTATGCAACTGATAGTTAGGCAATCCCTTTATAGCACGACGTGATGCCTGCAAAGTACAATAAAACTCATAATCCGGATAATCCATGCAGTAAGTACGGAAAACAGCTTTCAGGCAGCTTTCATCAAAGGCCTTGTTGTGCGCTACCAATGGCAAGCCTTCAATGCGTGGAGCTATTTCCTGCCACACAACGGGAAAGATAGGAGCATCCTGGGTATCTGCCAACGTCAGACCATGCACGCGGGTATTCCAATAAGTGTAATACTCCGGTTCGGGACGGATGAGGCTATAATAATGGTCCACAATCTCTCCATCACGTACGATAACCACTCCTACACTACAAACGCTGGTACGCTGTTCGTTGGCCGTTTCAAAATCAATGGCAGCAAAATCTTTCATCCGATATGGTTTTATAGTCGCCAAAGATACGAAAAATTCACTCTGTTCCTTTCATTCTACACCTGGTTTCCATTATCTTTGTCCCCCGGACAAAGGCTAAAATATCATGGAACATCCACTTTCGCAATTCAAATATTGTCCGAAATGCGGTTCAGCCCATTTCGAAGTTCATAACGAGAAGTCGAAGCAGTGCGCCGACTGCGGTTTCGTCTACTACTTCAACCCCTCTTCCGCCACCGTCGCCTTGATACTGAACGAGCGCGACGAGCTGTTGGTGTGCCGCCGCGCCAAAGAGCCTGCCAAAGGGACGCTGGACCTCCCCGGAGGCTTCATCGACATGACCGAGACCGGTGAGGAAGGCGTTGCCCGCGAAGTAAGAGAAGAAACCGGCATGAAGGTGGCAAAGGCCGAATATCTCTTCTCCCTACCCAATATTTACATCTATTCCGGCTTCCCCGTACACACGCTGGATATGTTTTTCCGTTGTACGGTGGAGGACACCTTGCACTTCGAGGCGATGGACGACGCGGCAGACCTCTTCTTCCTCCCCTTAAAAGATATCCGTACGGAAGAGTTCGGACTCGGCTCCATCCGCAAAGGAGTGGGTATCTTCCTGGAAGACATACGGAAGAACAAAAGTGAATGATTATTCGTTCCTATTATGGTATATATCCTAAAAAAGCCAAACAAGTGTAACATTTCCGGGTTAAAACCCGTATTTTTGTAAAATACCTATTCTAACAAAAGAAGATGAAACATAAAATCTCCCGAATATTGTGCACAGCACTCTGTTGCGCACCTTTACTCGCCTCAGCACAAACAAGCGAGAAGAGTACTTCTCCCAAGCGACTCTACCAGGAAGGACAAACGCTGTTCCAGCAAAAGGCCTATGCTGCCGCCATCTCCCCGTTGCAAGCCTATGTACGCCAGATGAATGCAGACGGCAAGCCTCTGCCCGATACCGGCGAGCGGCAAGAAGCGGAATACATGCTGGTATGCGCCGCATACGAGCTCAGAGACCCCAAAAGCATAGACCTGCTCCGCGCCTTTCTGGACGAATATCCTGATACTCCCCATGCCAACCGCATCTATGCATTAATCGCCTCCTCCTATTTCTTCGAAGGCAATTATGACGATGCCCTCGCCATGTTCAACTCTGCCCGCCTCGACCTTCTGGGTACCGAGGAGCGTGACGACACCCCGAAGGGCGTACTGGTGCGCGGCATGGACGAACTGGACGGCGCATTTGCGGAGGTAGGATTTCCGTGCGTACTCAAGTCGCAGGTGCTGAGCGGCGGGCGCGGCAAGGCCGGGCTCATCAAGGTCGTGAAGGACGCCGAAAGCGCCAAGGCCACCGCCAAGACCCTGTTCGAATCCGAACACAACGTCCGTATGCTCCTCGTTGAAGAGGCCGTGGACATCGACCGCGAAATCTACCTCTCCATCACCGTGGACCCGGTGGAATCCAAAATCATGCTTATCGGCTGCGCCGAAGGCGGCGTGGAAATCGAAAAGCTCGCCGCCACCGATCCCGACAAGATCGTTACCGTGCGCGTGGACATCGCCGAAGGGCTCGGCGGCTACCACGTCAACAACCTCACCTACGGCATGGGGCTGTCCGGGGACCTCGGCAAGCAGGTCGGCGCGGTCGTGCGCGGCCTGTACAAGACCTTCCGCGCCTATGACGCGCAGCTCGCCGAAATCAACCCGCTGTTCATCACCAAGGACGGCAAGGCCATCGCGGGCGACGGCAAGCTCATCATCGACGACAACTCCGTGTGGCGCCAGCCCAGCTACCCCCTTACCCGCGACTACTTCGACTCAGAAGTCGAATTCGAAGCCGCGCAGGAAGGCATCCCGTACCTCCAGTTCAACGGCGACATCGCCCTGATGTGCGCGGGCGCGGGCCTGACCACCACCGTATTCGACCTTATCAACGACGCGGGCGGACACCCGGCGACCTACGTGGAATTCGGCGGGGCCAACTACACCAAGGCCGTCCGCACCATGGAACTCTGCCTCAAGACCCCGAGCAAGGTTATCCTCGTGGTCACCTTCGGGACCATCGCCCGAGCGGACGTCATGGCGCAGGGCCTCGTGGAAGCGATCAAGGCCCACCAGCCCAAGCAGCCCATCGTCACCTGCATCCGCGGCACCAATGAAGAGGAAGCCTTTGCCATCCTGCGCGACGCCGGACTGGAACCCCTGACCAACACTGAAGAAGCCGTGCAGCGGGCTGTGGATATCGCTGCCGGGAGGGCGTAATGAGCATTTTCATCCATAAGGATTCGCGCGTGGTTGTGCAGGGCGTCACCGGCAAGGAAGGCGCTTTCTGGGCGAAGCACATGAAAGACATGGGCACGCAGGTCGTCTTCGGCGTCACCCCCGGCAAGGAAGGGCAGGACGTGGACGGCATCCCGGTGTACCATTCCGTCCGCCGGGGCATAAAGGACCACCCCGCCGACGTCGCCATGCTGTTCGTGCCTCCCAAGTTCACCAAGGACGCCGTGTTTGAGGCCCTCGACGCGGGCATCAAAAAGATCTGCACCATCGCCGACGGCATCCCGCTGCACGAAGCCATCCAGATCCGCCGAGCCGCGCTTTCCTGCGGCGCGATGGTCGTGGGCGGCAACACCTCGGGCATCATCTCCGTGGGCGAAGCCATGCTCGGCACCATCCCCTACTGGATTGACCGCGTATACAAGAAGGGCCACGTCGGGGTCATGACCCGCAGCGGCTCCCTGACCAACGAAGTCACCGCCGAAATCGTCAAGGGCGGGTTCGGCGTTACGACCCTGATCGGCGTGGGCGGCGACCCGGTCCCCGGAACCCGTTTCGCGGAACTCCTCCCGCTGTACGAAGCCGACCCGGACACCCACGCCGTCGTCATCATCGGCGAACTCGGCGGCACGATGGAAGAGGAAGTGGCCGAAGCCATGGAAGCCAAGGCCTTCACCAAGCCGCTCGTGGCCTTCATGGGCGGACGCACGGCACCCGAAGGCAAGCGCATGGGCCACGCAGGCGCCATCGTCACCGGCGGGCGCGGCACCGTGAAGGGCAAGACCGAAGCCATCGTCAAGGCCGGCGGCAAGGTCGCCAAGCGCCCGAGCGAAGTGGGCGCGCTTTTAAAGGCATTCCTCGGATAACCGGAAAGGCGGGGGTGCTTGCGCTCCCGCCTTTTTCCATACCGCCGCCCGGCACACCTTTATGGCGGCGCATGTTTTGACAGTGCCCCGTACCCACTCTATGCTCGTTACGGCCGCCACGTCGCGGCCGGACAACATTCCGATCGGGCGGGACCCCTCCCTCCCCGGCAGAGGTGATCTATGAGATTCCGCGTTTTGATGAGCCTTCTGGCTTTCGTCCTGTGTCTGCTCCCTTCTCACGCAAAAGCCGCCGAGCAACTGCAAACGGCCTGGATCGGCGAGCATGAGGCGTTCCTCGTCTGGTATGCCAAACAGAAAGGATGGGACAAGGACGCGGGCCTTGATATCCGTATGCTCCGCTTCGGCTCCGGCGACAAAATCGTTTCCCGGCAGGGCGACTACCAATGGAAAATCGCCGGATGCGGAGCCGTCCCGACGCTCATGGCCGCCTCCAAGGGGCAATTCTACGTCGTCGGCATCGGCAACGACGAATCCGATCTCAACGCCATCTATGTCCGTCCCGACAGCCCGATCCTGAAGGCCAAGGGAGCCAATCCCCGTTATCCCGATGTCTACGGCAGTGCGGACACCGTGCGCGGCAAGCTCATCCTGTGCCCGGAAAAAACCTCCGCGCACTATCTGCTCAGCACCTGGCTGCATATCCTCGGGCTCAAGGACGAGGACGTGAAAATCCAGAACGTCCTGCCCGGCCCGGCTGTGGACATGTTTTCCAAGGGATTCGGAGACGCCGTTTCCATATGGGCTCCCGCCACCTACACGGCGGCTCAAAAGGGCCATCAGATTGCCGCCAGCTCCCCGGACTGCGGCATCCGCCAGCCTATTCTTCTGCTGGCCGACCGCGAGTTCGCCGACAAGAACCCTGAACAGGTGCGGGCTTTCCTGCGCGTCTACCTCCGCGTCGTCGACGCCATGCACAGCGAAGGCTTCGATGCGTTCGTGCAGGAATATATCCGCTTCAATAAGACATGGAACGAAAAGCTGATGACGCGCGAGGAAGCCGTGGAAGACCTCCGGGCTCATCCCGTGTTCTCGCTGGGAGAGCAGATCACGCTTTTCCATCCCGAATCCGGCAACCTCAGGAACTGGCTCCGCGGCATCACCGCCTTCTACGGCAGGATCGGAGAACTTTCTCAGGAAGATGTCGCCAACCTGAATGCGTTCGGCTTCCTCAACGACTCGTTCCTCAAGGGCCTCCAGCAGTAAGAGTTCCAAACTTTTTTCGAAAAGAAACGCGCCGCCCCAACAGGGAC
>OGYS01001893.1_pt1 | contig 11318 bp, 9 predicted proteins | sample 1576611 | NCBI WGS metagenome assembly OGYS01 (sample SAMEA3541571, study PRJEB24748) | human gut metagenome | biome: human gut; feature: human-associated habitat; material: faeces | place: China | collected 2012
TTTCAAATTGTTTCTTCTACTTCTATTATACACAAAAAGCTGTAAAATTCAACGTAGATTTTTACAGCTTTTATTTTATCATTTCTATATATTTTTATTGCAATCTATTTTAAATATTGAGAAAAAATCGCCTCCAGTTCTTTATTTCCTTTCAAAAATTCATACTCTTCTTTATTTTCAATTTCTGTAGCTAATGCACGAACAAAATTATTTCCAACACCTGAAAAAGATTTTCCATGTACTGTATCCGCATATCTGTAATATAAAGGTGATTCCACCATCTTCCATGGCTTCTGTGACTCCATCAGCACTTCTTTTATCAACTGAATACATTTTTCTACATCCTTTCGATACACGGCAATCAATAGATATGGTACTACTTTACTGTAATCCCACAGACCAAATAACGATACCATATGTTCTGTGATTTCGGCAATCTCCTCTGCTTTACAATGATTTCCGGTTTCTTCTTCCATTTCTATCAACTTATACAGATAGTTTTGTATATTCGTAACTGTCTGCATCAGTTTTCCCTCTAAAAAGAACGCTGCAATATCTGTCCCTTCCTGGTGTGCTAGTACATTCGTTTTCATAATTGTGGCATCTATCACAGTATCTGGAATTTTATCCAAAAAGATATTTGCTTCTTTATATTTTTCCATTTGTATATATTTCGCTGCAAGCATAAAAATACTGGAAATACTTACCTTTTCATTCGGACTTTCAGCAGTTCGTTCCAGCCATTCAACAATCACATTATTGCATTCCAACTTTTTCTCATCATCGACATCGGATAAAGTTAACGCCGCATTTAAAACAGTAGCAATTGAATAAATCAACGAATCACAATGAGGATATTCCTTTATTTTATTTTTTCCCATCTCAAAAGCTTTTATAAAGCTATCCAATGAAACTTCCGAAAGCTCATTCACAAATTGTCCAATCTCTTTTTCTGTCAATTCTTCACGAAATGAAAACAGTTCATTCATATCAATTTTTAATAATCGAGCAATTGCCGGAAGTAATGATATATCTGGATATGTGTTTCCTTTTTCCCATTTATTTACCGCAGGAGTAGAAACGTCCAAATAATCCGCCACCTGTTCTTGTGTTAATCCCGCAGTTTTCCGATAGTTTTTTATCTTCTCACCAATTTGCATTGTTCCTACCTCCTGTTTATATTCTCATTATAGTATTTCTAATATGTGTTTACAATTGAGCCTTCGTTTAATTATGGCTTCGATTTCTTAACTACCGGTTAAAATCTGCGAGAAAAATGCTCTATTTTATAATTCTACAAATCAAAATATCCTTAAATTTAATTAATTCAAGAATACGTGCATCAGTACTCCAATTAAGAAGCAAATCATCGCTGTAACACCCGCACTGATAATAACCTTTAATATATTTTGATAAGGACGTTTTCCCACTTCAACTGCCTTATGAAGTTCATCCAATTTTTTTCCCTCCGTAAATGCAACAATTTCCTTATAGGTTTGTATATCATTTTTCTTTTTTAGTTTTTCAACCTTTAACGCCCAGTACATTGTAATAATAAATAAAATCCCAAACAGAATATACGCATACCTTCCGAGCCACATAAACAAAGGTACTGCCGATATAATCAACACGGCCAAGTGAACTGTATAGATGGAACCATAATAATTAAACTTTTTAATTTCTTGCTCGCTAATAATTTCTTTCATTTTCTCTATATCTCCTTTAATTAATTGATCGAGAGATACATTAAACAATGAACTAAGAAGTAACAAGCTATGAATATCAGGATAACTCTTTTCGTTTTCCCAATTAGAAATTGTCTGTCTTGTTACATATACCTTTTCTGCCAATTCCTCCTGTGATAGATGAAGTTCTGTTCGGTATTTTTTTATCTGTATACTCAGCTCCATATAATTTCCTCCCTTCGCAAGTAATTTGTTCTCTTGATCTGAGCCAAGAATAATCATTTTTTCATTATCTGTCTATCAAAGATATTTTACTTAACGGAAAACACAATGTCAAAAGAGTTTTACACTACAAAACTCATACCTTTTCAGCAATTTTTATTTTCATCTTTGTAAAGAGCAGCCTTTCGATCACCCTTTCTACTCACATATATACTCTTCCAATTTTCCACCTCTTTTGTAAGTTCTTTAACCTGCGCAGCCATTGCCGCAACCTTATTTTTTATCTGAAGAAACAGCGGTTTGATTTTTTTGTCCCGGTAGGTCGCTGCCCGTTCCAACATGCCAGCTTCCGGTAACAACATTTTAACTGTTCCATATTCTTTTATTTCCTTACTCACATTATCCATAATCGGCTGTAACTGTTCCCTGCGTTCTTCCAGGCTTTTTAATTGTTTTTCTGCTGTTTCTGCACACTTTTCTGCGGCTTTTTTATCTCTAAGCGCCTGTTCTTTACTTTCCTTCAAAAGCTGTACGTCTTCTCTGGATTCTACGATTTGTAAAGCCAATCCTTCGTTCTCTGCTGAGGTGCCCGCAGTCCAAAAGAAAACTATCTGAATGCACTGGCTGATATTTTTGATGTCTCTCCGCATGCACTGGCTGTCCCGGATATTGACAGCTATGTAGGACTTATGCATACCTTATTTACATTAGAAGACCTTTACGGACTTCATATTGGTGAGATTGACGGAGAACTCTGCCTCCGGCTGGACAAATCCAAAGGAACCACCTACCTTTCTATGTTTAATATGTTCCATGCATGGCAGGAACAAGCTGAAAAGCTAAAATCCGGAGAAATCACTCAGGAAGAATATGACCAGTGGCGGTATAATTATCCAAAAAACTACAAATAAAAACCAACGAAAAAAGGCCTTACCAAATTGATTTCACTCAATTCAGTAAGACCTTTTTGTTGGTTTCACACATATTACCTGATAACCACAAGATTCCGGATAAATAATGCCAAAATCTCTCGTGTTATCATTTTGTTATCAAATAGAACTTTATCTGCCCTGAAATGCCCTGTTTATAAGGGATTCCAGAAAATTTTTATTACTCAAACTCAATCGTTCCCGGCGGTTTACTCGTCAGATCATAGAATACTCTGTTAACCCCACGAACTTCATTGATAATTCTGCTCATTACTTTATCAAGTACTTCATACGGAATCTTCGCTGCCTCAGCAGTCATAAAATCTACCGTATTCACTGCACGAAGTGCAACTGCATAATCGTAAGTTCTCTCGTCACCCATAACACCAACGCTTCTCATGTTGGTCAGGGCTGCAAAATATTGTCCAATGCTGCGGTCAAGTCCCGCGTTTGCAATCTCTTCTCTATAAATTGCATCTGCATCCTGTACGATCCGTACTTTTTCAGCCGTTACTTCTCCGATGATACGGATTCCAAGTCCCGGTCCCGGGAATGGCTGACGGAATACAAGTTTCTCCGGAAGTCCAAGTTCAAGACCTGCCTTGCGGACTTCATCTTTGAAGAGATCACGAAGTGGTTCAATGATTTCTTTGAAATCAACATACTCCGGAAGTCCTCCTACGTTGTGATGAGACTTGATCACTGCTGATTCTCCGCCAAGTCCGCTTTCTACAACGTCCGGGTAAATCGTTCCCTGTGCAAGGAATTCCACTGCACCGATCTTCTTTGCTTCTTCTTCAAAAATACGGATAAATTCTTCTCCGATAATTTTACGCTTTGCTTCCGGTTCTGTAACTCCGGCAAGCTTGTTGTAGTATCTTTCCTGTGCATTGACACGGATAAAGTTCAGGTCAAACTGACCATTCGGTCCAAATACTGCCTCAACTTCATCGCCTTCATTCTTACGAAGAAGACCGTGATCTACAAATACGCAGGTAAGCTGTTTGCCGATTGCTCTGGAAAGCAGTCCTGCTGCCACAGAGGAATCAACTCCGCCTGAAAGCGCAAGAAGTACTCTTCCGTCCCCAACTTTTTCACGGATTTCCTGGATGGTATTTTCAACAAATGCATCCATCTTCCATTCGCCGACACATCCACAGACATTCTTTACAAAGTTGTTGATCATCTTGGTTCCTTCCAGTGTATGAAGCACTTCAGGATGGAACTGGATTGCATAAAGCTTTTCTGCTGCATTTTCTGCTGCTGCTACCGGACAGTCTGCTGTGTGTGCAGTAATCTCAAATCCCGGTGCCACCTGCGAAATATAATCAAAATGGCTCATCCAGCAGGTTGTTGTTGCAGATACATTTTCAAATACTTTGGAATCTTTCTTGTCGATGATGACTTCTGTCTTACCATATTCTCTGACGTCAGCTTTTTCAACTTTTCCGCCAAGTACGTGAGACATAAGCTGTGCACCATAACAAAGACCAAGTACCGGAATGCCAAGCTTAAAGAGTTCTTCAGAATAAGTCGGTGAATCCGGTTCGTAACAGCTATTCGGTCCTCCTGTCAGGATAATTCCCTTCGGGTTCATTGCTTTAATCTTTTCGATATCAATCTTATAAGAATAAATTTCGCAATATACATTACATTCCCTGACACGTCTTGCGACAAGCTGGTTATACTGTCCACCAAAGTCAAGTACAATCACTAATTCGTTCTTCAAGGTTTTCCTCCTGTAAAATACGATCCTTTCAGACCGCTTTTTCTATTTATTGCTTTTGTATTTTATTATAGTAGAGCTCTGGATGTTTTACAAGCATTTTCTATCGCCCGAACCAAAGTTTGAACTCTGGTCTGCAATTAAAACTCATATTCAGGCATCATCTTTCTAACACAAATGACAACTTTCTTCTGTATTTACACAATTGCCCCATGTTTCCACTTTCCATTAAAGTACCGGATAATAAAACAGATTGCACGTACTACCCAGTCGATCACCATTGCAACCCACACGCCAAATACTCCCAGTCCCATATATTTTCCTACCAGATAACTGAATCCGATCCGGAAAATCCACATCGACACAATCGATGTATACATACAGGCTTTTGCATCTCCTGCCGCACGATACGCTGCTGGAAGAGCAAATGAAAGTGGCCAGATAATCATTGCACTGATTCCATGGAAATGAATAATATTTGTTGCTGCCGCAGCTGTCTGATCTGACAAATTGTATGCTTTCAAAATCAATGGAAGTGCAAGGAAAATAAGTGCTACCGTTCCCACCATTGCCACATAAATGATCGCAAGCAGTTTTTTCAGATAGTAATGTACCTGTTCATAGTCATTTGCGCCGACGCACTGGGAAATAACTGTCGTAATTGCCAGCGAGATCGCCATTCCAGGAAGAATCTGGAACAGCGCAATCGCATTGGAAACTGCATTTGCCGCAATTGCATAAGTACCGAAGGTTGAAACCAGACTCAGCACTAAAATTTTGCCCAGCTGAAACATACTGTTTTCCAGACCATTGGGAACCCCAATTGCAAGTATTTTCCGTATCATTCTTCCATCAAACCGGATTTTCAGTGTCCGCTCAATATGCAAGATACGTGTCTGATTACAGAGCAACACTGTTATCACTATCGCGGCAACCATTCTGGAAATCAGTGTCGGTATTGCAACACCCGCCGTTCCGATCCGTAATCCGAACACAAGAATTGCATTTCCGGTTACATTGATTGCATTCATCAAAAGCGATACCCGCATGGATACCTGCGAATTCCCCATCGCACGGAAAATTGCTGCCCCACCATTATATAACGCAATAAATGGAATCGAAGCTGTTACAATTAGCAGATAAATATCTGCATGTCCTTTTACTTCCGCTGTAATGTGACCAAATACCTGATTCAGAATTATATCTTTTCCAAAGTAAACCAATATCATGATCGCAACCGCACTAAGACTCACAAACCATACCAGCTGTGTAGCCGCTTTACATGCTGATTTTTCATCTTTCCTGCCAATATACTGTCCGGCAACAACTGCTCCACCAGTCGCCAGTGCTGCAAAAATATTGATGATCAGAATCATAATATTGTCAACCAGCGACACGCCCGACACAGCTGCTTCTCCAACATTTGCAACCATAATAGAATCTGCCATCCCAACAAAAACTGCCAATAACTGCTCGATTACCAAAGGTCCGATCAGATTTGCCAGTTCCCGATTGGAAAACAGATAATGACTTCGATCCTGTTTTTGTTTCGTTTTCCCCATTCTTCTCTTTTCCTGTCCCTTCTCTTTTGTATATCCCCGTTTTCTCTATTATATACTGTAAAAATGTAATACACCATCTTTTTGCAAAGAAAAGGATTTTTTATGCGTGCTGATGCAGGTACTTTTCTCTGGTAGCAAGTCCGCCCCGGATGTGCCGTTCCGATTTGTTCAGATCCAGAACCTTTCGCGCCTCACCTGCAAGAGATGGGTTGATCTGGAGAAGACGTTCTGTTACATCTTTATGTTTGGTCATTACTATTTAGAGCTGTTTTATTTTCACACTCGTCTTCCACTAAAATGCTTTCATTTAATCCCAAATCTCCCAATAATCGAAGGTAAATATCCACATTTCCATCTTTGTCTACTTCGATTTTCTTAATCAGTCTCTTTAACTGTACATTGGTCATCTCATGAACATCTGTAATATCCTCAATCTGCTTAAAGGTATCGTTTAGAATTTTTTCCATCTGGTCTCCCTTTGTCAAATTGCTAGATACCATTTTCAACTCATTTTCCATACGCTCCAGTTCTTGCCGTGTGCCACCTAATTTATCATTCAATTCTTCTCTGGAAATCAAATCATCGGTGTACATATCCATGTATTTCTGTCTCATTCTCTGTAATCTGGCAACTTGTAAGTTTAATTCCTTTTCGTACTCTGCATTTTCATCTTTTGCTTTGTACACTCTTTGAAATTCTTTCACTACATAATCAATCACTTTATTTTTTTGCTGTAGAATCCGATTGAAATATCCCTGTAAAACCTGGATTAATTCTTCTTCATCTACAGCAGTTTTATTTGGACAGCTATCTGCTCCTTTTCCATTTCTTCCGGAACAAACCCAGCGCACATAAGTATTTTTGTAAGTACGGACTGTTCTTCTAAACGACCATCCACATTCTTTACATTTAATCAACGTAGAAAATAAATATTTGTTACTTTGACGTTCATGATTCAAGTTAAATGCATCGTTTCTTCCACGAAGAATTTCCTGTGCTTTTTCAAACACTTCATCTTCAATCATACGAAGCTCCGGACGTTCCACAACAAGCCATTCCGTTTCATCCTTCTCTCTTCTCTGACCAGTCAGAAAATCACTGATTTCCTGCTTTCCATTGATAATCTTTCCCGTATAAATCTCATTGGTCAAAATCCGACAGATGGCATTCTGGCTCCATTTGCAATTTCGCTTTGTTCGATACCCTTTTTCATTCAGCATATTAGAAATCTTGGCAGCACCGTAACCTTCTTCTGTGTACCACTTGTAAATTTGTTTGACAACCTTAGATTCTTCTTTGTTAATCTCAAGGTTAAAATAATCCCCGATCGTTTTATCATAACCGTACACAATATTCGGAACTCGTCCCTTTTCTGCATTCAGTTTCTTTCCAAATTTCACTCGCTTAGATGTATTAGCGCTTTCTTCCTGAGCCAATGCTCCAAAGATGGTGAGAACAAACTCACTATTTCCCATACTTGTCATATTCGCTGTAAGGAACTGGGTTTCAATACCTAACGCTTTCAGCTTGCGAACATTCTGTAAAAGATCCACGGTATTTCTGGCAAAACGAGAAATGTCCTTTACAACGACCATATCAAACATTCCTTTTTCCGCATCAGACATCATACGAAGAAATTCCTTACGATTTTTGATTTTGGTTCCGGAAATACCTTCATCTGCATATAATTTTACTAAGACATCTCCGGTGCGCTGCGTATATTCAGAGAAAAATTCCTTTTGAGCTTCTAAACTGTTGAGCTGGTCGGCTTTATCTGTGGAAACACGGCAATAGGCTGCTATCTTCATAGTGTTACCTCTCTGTTACAATCATATCATTCTGTTACATCTTTTATTATATCGTTATATAATAATTTGTAAACAACAAAAGCATCTCTTTTTCAAGATGCCTGTTGTTTCTTATTACTATTCTGGGAAAAAAGTCATATCTCCCGTTGTTTTCCTATCTGTAAAATACTGTCCCTGTATCTCTTCTGGATTTTCTATGCAAAGTAATGCCGTTCCATAATGTATTGCACTTCTATCTCTCACCTTTGCTTTTGGAACATTTAAATAACAATATGTAAGTTGCCATTCATCTTGTATTTTTTCAATTGAAGATGAAATTGATTTACTTCTACTTTCTCCGGTTGTAAAAACAACATTTATAGATAGTAAAGTTTGTTTTATTTCAAGCGTTGCTTCTCTTTCAATCCCATCATAAGTTGATAATAATGAACCTTTATATCTTTTCTTTAAAACCGGGGTCTTTTCAAGCGGATTATATTTCCACAATATTTTTTCATAAGCAAACATTAATAGCGCAGCAATTGAAATTGCTTCTCCAGTATATCCATACAAATCATATATTGAAAAATCTGTTATTATTTTTGTACCCGAAATAAAGCATCTTATACAAAATATAAATACAGTAGTCCAAACAACTTTTTTTGTAAATTTACTCTGGTTTTCTGTCATGCTTCCTCCTTGATATCATATTCATAAAATTGATATAATCTATCTACAAAATTCTTATAATTGATAATTTCTGTTGTAGTCGGGCAAAGTTCCTTAATTCCATTTGCTTCCTTATATGATGAAAATTCATCTTTATGTTTATATAAATACTCAACAATTTCTCCAAATTCATATCTATATATACTATACTTCATAAACAAATTGTCTGGTAAATTCCACAATAATGATTCCAAGCCAAATGAAGATACTTTCTCAGCCTCCTCATATCCATACTCACACATAAGATATCTCATTTTCTTAATAATGCGTACCATTTTCTTATAATATCTATTTGTATCGTTATTTTTCTTTCTACCATTTGCAATATGCTGCTCTGGATAATTAATGATTCTGCTCCCATGATCAGGAGTTATTACAATTCCTGGTATATAATTCTTTGTGTCCTTCTGATAATCTCCCCTATAATCTCGATACCGTCGACATGGAACTGAATCTGCATCTTTCCGATATGTATTCCCATGAATCTTTATGGATTTATTTTTTCTTTCCACATCCGAACCAAATTTTTGTTCTAAGCATTCTTGAACTTCATCCTTAAATGTTTTCTCCTCAACTGGTGCAACGGTAAATCCATAATCACTATCTGTCTGTGGATATAAACTTGTCGATGAACGATATTCTGTTGTAAAAATATCTTCCTGCACTACAGCAATATCAACATCACTTTGTGTTCTGACATTTGTATTATTAGCATATGATCCCTGAATAAACAAATGTATCTTTCTACTTCCCCTTATGCTTCTCATATCCAAAGAGTATGCATAAGTATCATCATACATCCTCCCAATGCTCTTTCCATCATCTGTAAAACCTAAATTTTTCAAAGCATCTCGAACCATACCAATTGCATTAAGACATTTTTGATTTTCTGTTTCACTTAATGGTGCTGCATACCTTCTTAATTCACTTTCTTTAAACTTCATTCAATATCCTCCGTAAAATATTTCTTATGTTCCTCCGGCAAATATTTCGCCAATTCCTCCACCAACTCATACACCTTCGTTCCTGGTGCAATCTCCGCCGGTGTCTTTCCTTTTCCATTGTTAATAATCCGTTTCGCATATCGAATTGCCAACTTCGGATTTCCGCCATTCATCAGCGTTTCAAATATGTTATCCATATTCTTCTCATACTTCCCAATTCCAAGTTCTTGAAATTTCTCATTCAAAAACTTCTTATACTCGGACCTGTGATTATTCGCTGTGTAATATGCAAAATGTAACATGAACCAGAATTCGATACACTCGTTACTCCACGCCGCATGATACTGAATATCCGGATTCTTTTGATTTAATACTTCTGCCCGCTGGACTACTCCATTGACATCACTGGATGGAAAGCTGTCTTTATCATAGACACACCATATCTGCCCTTTCGTAATCTTATTTTCACGTACATACTCTTCAGCCTTTCCGATTACCCGCATCGTCTCAGCCTGGCAGCCTTCAATTTCAATCAAAACCATATCTCGATAAATGGGATTATCTTCAATATACCGTTTGAATCCTTGAAAATAGTTGGGTTCCGTTGCTTGTCCTTCGCAGAAAATATAGTAGCGAAATTCTTTCTTTTCCAGATATTCCTGCCGCCGTTTCTTCTTCCAGTTGTCTTTCTCTTTTCTGCCTCGTTTAACCATTCACCGTCCCCCAATCTATAATCTTTCTGAGGTATGGATCTGCACCATATTTTCCTTCCAGATACTGCTTATCAAACTTGGCATCTTTACGAACAGATTCACCTTTCTTATTTTTAAACTCTACAAGAGAATATAACTTTGAGTTCTGACATTTTCCCTTGGCTACAAACCAGATTTCATCTCTCCTGAACACTTCGCTGTTCATAGTAGATAAATCATGTGATGTAAAAATAAGCTGTGCACCTTTTTTATTCTTTTTCATATTGCCAAACATCATAATAAGGTATTTAAGTAATATCGGATGAATCTTTGCATCCAGTTCATCAATCACAAGTGTCGTTCCTCTCAATAAACTTTTTGCAATAAGTGGAAGTAATCCGAATAATTTCTTTGTTCCACTGGATTCATCAAATAAATTCAATTCTGCTTCATATTCATCTACTACGTGTTTTGTAAACACTTCAATCCGGTCATTCTCCTTTTCTTCTACACGGAAATCTACAATATCCAAATCCATTTCCTGAATCATCTGAAGCATCAGTCTTTTTACGTCCTCTGACTTTGATATAGCCATTCGTAATTCCTGCATAGGATTTCCATAATTCAGGAAATCAATATCTTCATCAAACCAGTCAAGCACATCCTGTACCACTTCGTTTTTGCTGTAAGTAATTCCAAGATATGATAACAGTGGCAATGTATCAGATAATTCATCACTGGTTTTCAATCTTGCAAATGCACCTTTCAAAGTAATTTTGTCTTCATCTCGTTCAAAAAGTGCTGATTTCCGCCCTGTTTCTAATTTTATACGATCCAACCTTTCGTATTCGATTACTTCTTTTTTTACGGTTAATTCATAGCGATACTCTGCCATTGCCGTTCTAAAAAACAGTTCAAATTCTGTTGGCTCATTTCTTGTTTCTTCATCAAAAGCAAACGGCTCTATCACAAGCTTTTTCATTTTTACAGAAATCTCTTCGTTATTACTTGTAGCATATAATGGTCTCAACACCTTCGTAAC
>OGYS01001895.1_pt1 | contig 11312 bp, 8 predicted proteins | sample 1576611 | NCBI WGS metagenome assembly OGYS01 (sample SAMEA3541571, study PRJEB24748) | human gut metagenome | biome: human gut; feature: human-associated habitat; material: faeces | place: China | collected 2012
GGAGAATGTTGCAAAATGTTTTTATGATTTACCACTTCCTGTTTTTCCTTGAATAAACACTGATTTTTCTATTTTCAGTAGAAAATGATCAAAAAGAGGTCGTGTATAACCATAACTAAAACTTACATGTTTTAATTCAATGCTTTTTATCTTTTTGATTTTCTTTTTCCTCTCTCTTTTTTCAGGTAACATTTCTTTATATCTTTCAAAAATAATTTGTAATTCATCATGCATTGCAATAAAGGCTGATATTTTCATTAAAGGATCAATCATATAAGAAAGTAATAAATAAACAAGCATCACTGTTCCAAGAGTCATCTGCTGTTTTTTATAAATGAAAATAGAAAATAATAAAACAACCATGATCATGATTTGAATCAATGCTTCTAATTGAATTTGATGCCTATTTGTTATTTCATCATGATGATAAACATCCATAAAATAGTTATCATAGAGATATCCCAATTTATTTTTCATCATTTTTTTAACTTTAAACTGGATTGTTTGAAAATAGTTTTCTTGAAATTCCAACAAACCATCATTTAAATGTTCTTTTTGTTCTAATATTTTTTTATTTTCAATATGTAACTTTTTACTATAAAAATAAAATACTAAAAAAATGAGGACCATCATCAATAAAACAATCAAAAACAAAGATAACTGAATCGATAAAATAAAAAACAAAATAAAGAGTATTAAAATACTATCAATAAATATTACATGATAAAATTCTATAAAATATTGACTTAATTCAAATAAGTTTTGTGATCTAGATAATAAAGTTCCTTTTTCTAAACCATCAATATAATCATAATCTTGATAAATCAGATTTTGCATTGTTTTTAAAGCATATTCTTGATTAAGTTCTTTACTTAATTCTAAAATTTGTTGTCTTCTTAAATAATCTAATAAAAGTTTAAAAGCATAGAGTATTGTAAAACCAAGAGAAATGAGAATAATTTGATAAATTTGATATTTTGAAAAAGAATCAATCAATAATTGATAATAATAAGAAAAAAGCATTGTCAATAGAGAAATAATAATGGTTTTGATGACCATTTTAATAATTGTTTGATAATGTTGTTTAAAATGATCTTTTAGAAAATTTTGAAAAGTATAGTTATTTCTTTTAGTAAGCGGCATTCCTACATGATTGACCATTATGATTACCCCTGTAAACTGTTTTGAAAAAATTTCATAAGACATTTTTATGAGTCCTTTGGCTGGATCTCCCACTAAAAAATATTCATCTTTGATTTTATACAAAACAACATAATGATAGAGATCATCTTGTTTTAAATGAATGATTACTGGGCAATTGACCTCTTCAAATAAATGTTTAAACTCACATTGATACGCTTTTGCTTCTAGATGATACTCTTTTAAAACTTGTATCAATCCATAAACCGTAATACCCTCTTTTGTAAGACGACAACGCTTTTTAATATTTTTAATTTCATCATCTCTTTTATAAAAACTTAAGAGCATTTTAATACAGTATGCCCCACAACTGTTTTCATTATCTTGTAAAAAAATAGGATATTTCAACATATATTTATCACCTCATCATTATATATGTCAAAAACATCCTATTTTTCTTTTAATTTTTTAAAATTTTTAAATATTTTTTTCAATTGCTTGATCTAAAATAGCAATTGCTTGATCCACATCTTTTTCAGTTGTAATAAATGGTGGTAACATTCTTATAACATTCGCTCCTGCCATGACAACAATAAGTCCATTATCTAAACAAGTTTGAACAATATCTTTAACTGGTCGATCAAATTCTAAACCAATCATCAATCCTAAACCACGTCTTTCTTTTATACAAGAATATTTATCTTTTAAATCATCTAATTTTTCAATTAAATATTCACTGATATCTTGAACATGATCAAGCATTTTTGTTTCTTCTAAGATTTTAAAGACCGTTCTACATGCTTGACCAGCCATTGGATTTCCACCATAAGTAGAACCATGATCTCCAGGTTCCATAGCTGCAGCAAACTTTTTATTTGCGACAAAGGCTCCCATTGGAAAACCAGCCCCAATTCCTTTAGCTAAACATAAAATATCAGGTAAGATATCGTATTGGAAATAAGTCATAATTGTTCCTGTACGACCCATACCACATTGAACTTCATCTAAAATCAAAGCAATATCTTTTTCATCACAAAGTTTTCTTAAACCTGTTAAGAATTCTTTTGTACAAACGTAAACGCCACCTTCACCTTGAACAGGTTCAACAATGATTGCTGCTGTTTTTTCACTTACTAATGCTTTAACGCTTTCTAAATCATTGATATTGGCATATTTTACACCTTCAATTAAAGGTCCAAAAGCTTCTTGATAATGTGCGTTTCCTGTAAGTTTAACAGATCCTGTTGTTCTTCCATGGAAAGAATGATTTAAGGAAATGATTTCACTATCTGCTTTTCCATGTTTTTGATAATAATATTTACGTGCAAGTTTTAAAGCTCCTTCTGTTGATTCAGCACCTGAATTTGTAAAGAATACTTTATCTAATTTTGTAGCTTTTTTAACACATTCAGCTGCTTCAATTGTTTCAACCGTATTAAAGTAGTTAGAAATATGCATCAATCTATGTAATTGTTTTTCCATTGCTTCTACATAAGCTGGATAATTATAACCAAAAGAATTAACACCAATTCCTGAAAAGAAATCAATATATTCTTTTTGATTTACATCATATAAATGAATGCCATCTCCATGATCAAATGTGACATTATATCTTCCATAGGCATGCATTAAAGCATCCAATGATCTATCATAATAATTCATTTTTAGTCCCCCAATTGTACATTTCTTGCAAGTTTTTCATAAAGTTCAACAGCTTGTACTAAAACTTCTTCATGAAAATTGAAAGTTGGTGTATGTAGACCTGAAGTATATTCTTTACATCTTGTCCCCACATAAAAGAAAACACCAGGAATCACTTTTTGATAATGAGCAAAGTCTTCTGCTAACATCACAGGCTCTTCAAGTTCTTCGAAGTTTGCGCCAACATTCTTTTTAAGTTCTTCATATAAATGTGCATCATTTAAAACAGGTGGGTTAAAAGGTTGACAGGCAAAATCAATTTGACAATGATATGCTTGTTCCATTCCTTGATTAAACCCTTTCATTGCTTCTACAATACGTGAAAAAACTTCTTCACTATAAGTTCTAAGTGTTCCATGGAAACTTGTTTGACTAGCCACAATATTTCTGACCGTTCCCCCATGTATTTCACCTATATTTAAAACACAAGGTTGCATTGGCGAAATCATTCGTGAAATGATACTTTGATAATTACTAATCAAAAAACTCGCAATCACAATTGAATCAATTCCTTCATGATATTTTCCTGCATGTGCACTTTTACCATGAACAGTTACATCCAATTCACCACTTTCAGCCATTAAAGGACCTTTACGACAAGCAATTTTTCCTTCATCAACATCTGGGAACATATGTAAACCATAAATTCCTTTAACATGATATTTTTCAAAAATACCTGTATTAATAATTGATGGTGCCCCATTGACCACTTCTTCTCCTGGTTGAAAAATAAGCAAAACATTATGTGGTAGATCTTGAACATCTTTTAGCTTATAAGCAAGTCCAAGAAGTGCTGTCATATGTCCATCATGACCACAGGCATGCATTTTTCCTTGATGTGTACTTTTAAATGATACACCTGTTTGTTCTTCAATTTCTAAAGCATCGATATCACTTCTAAAAGCAAGTGTTTTTTCTTTATGAAAATCAAGATAAACAGCAATTCCCGTTTCTGTTATTTTTAAAGGCTGATACCCCATTTTTTCTAATTCTTCATAAAGATACTTTGATGTTTTATATTCTTGAAAACCGATTTCAGGAATGGCGTGTAAATGACGACGCCATGTCCTTATTTGATCTAATAATTGTTCCATAATCGTATCCTAGATTTTACGTAAATCATCCATTAATTGTGTTTTACCTTCAGTTTTTTCATCTTTTTGTTCCTTGATGATTCTTGCTGGATTTCCAACAACAACCGCACCAGCAGGTACATCTTGAGTAACAATACTTCCTGCACCTACAACTGCACCTTTACCAATATGAACACCTTCGATAACAACCGCATTTGCACCAATTAAAACATCATCTTCTAGAATAACAGGTGAAGCACTAGGTGGTTCAATAACACCAGCTAACACTGCTCCAGCTCCAACATGACAATGTTTTCCAACTTCAGCACGTCCTCCTAAAACAGCACCCATATCGATCATTGAGCCTTCACCAATTTTAGCACCGATATTGATAACAGCACCCATCATGATAACGGCATTATCTCCAATAGAAACATTTTCACGAATGAAGCATCCTGGTTCAATACGTGCATTGATATTTCTCATATCTAACATTGGAATCGCACTGTTACGACGATCTTGTTCAATAAATGAATCTTTGATTAAATCTTTATTTTCTTCAACGTAAGCATTAATAGCATCTAAATCTCCAATAGCAATTTTAAAATGACTATCTCCAAATAAATGGAATGTATCTGTATCAGGTAAATTTTCACCTTTTAAATACATTTTAATTGGTGTTTGTTTCTTTGCATCACCAATATACTTAATAATTTCTTCTGCTGTTTGTAACATAAATTTCCTCCTTATATTTTTATTTTTCCTTCAAACACAGTTGTTGCTGGACCTGTCATAAAAATATGTCCCTCTTGAAGTTCAATTTCTAACTTTCCTCCAAGAAGCTCAACTGTTGCTTTTTCTTTACAATAACCATTCAAATAACTTGCATACATAACGGCACAGGCACCTGTTCCACAAGCCATTGTCTCACCGCTGCCTCTTTCCCATACACGCATTTTTAAATAATGATCATTGATTACTTCAACAAATTCAGTATTGACTGATTCTGGAAATATTTGATGATGTTCAAATTGTTTTCCTATTGTTTCAATATCAAAATCTAATGAATCAACATACGTAATGACATGGGGATTTCCCATAGAAACAGCTGTTAAAGCATATTCTTTATCTCCAATCATTACTTTTTCATTAATCATTTTTTCTTGATCAAAAATAACAGGAATGTCTTTACAATTTAAAATTGGTTCTTGCATATCTACTTTTGCGCCAACAACTTCATCCCCATCAAAAATAAGTTCTACAATACGTAAACCTGCCTTTGTTTCAATATTTAAAACCTTTTTATCTGTTAAATGATGGTCATAACAAAATTTAGCAAAACAACGAATTCCATTTCCACACATCATTCCTTCACTACCATCTAGATTGAACATACGCATTTTAAAATCATATTGATCAGACTTTAAAATAACGATCATCCCATCTCCACCAATACCAAAATGGCGATTAGAAATACGACTAATAAATTCAGCATCCATCGGTACTTCTTGATGGATTCCATCAACATAAATATAGTCATTTCCAATACCTTCCATTTTTGTAAAATGTAATTCCACTTTATCACCTCACATTGTTTAAAACAATTTTACCAAAATGATAATTTTTTTCAATCTTCTTTATCATTTAATTTTATGACATCACATAAAAACACATGATTGAACCATTGTTCTATTATAGTTTTCATCTATATTATAACCATGAAAGATCAATCATCTTTCGTTAAATAATAAATTCATATTCCCTTCCCAATTATTATTTAAAAAAAAGTCTTTAAAAAAGGCTTTTTTGTTTAATAAGAAATATTCAGTTCACAATTGTTTATTATGATAATAGCAAGAAAGATAAATAATATTTAAACATCTTTCTTAGAAAAAATTTTTTTCAAATTTCCTTCCCTTATAAAACATTATATATCGTAAACGAATAAAGGATCCTTCTTGGATCCTTTATTTTGTTTCTAATTCTTCTTTATATTCTAAATATTCATCATATGTTGATAAACGATCAATCATACCATCTTTATTAAATTCAATAATTCTATTAGCAATTGTTTGTACAAATTGATGGTCATGACATGTAAATAAAATATTTTCTTTAAATTGAATAAGACCTTGGTTTAAAGCTTGAATTGATTCAAGATCCAAATGGTTTGTTGGTTCATCAAAAACAAGAACATTTGCATCTTCCATCATCATTTTAGCCAGCATACATCTTACCTTTTCTCCTCCAGATAAAACATTGGCTTTCTTTAAAGCTTCTTCTCCAGAGAATAATACTCTTCCTAACCATCCTCTTAAATCTTGTTCATAAACCGTTCCATCTGTAAATTGTCTTAACCAATCAACAAGTGATAATTCACAGTCATTAAAATATTTTGAGTTATCTTTAGGAAAATAAGATTGGCTTGTTGTCACACCCCATTTAAATTCTCCTTCATAATCTTCATCTTCACCCATAATAATTTTAAAGAACGCTTCTGTTGCTTTATCATCTCCTACAAAAGCAACTTTTTCATTTGGTTGAATAGAGAATGAAACATTATTAATAAGCTTTTCTCCATCAACTACTTTAGTAAGACCTTCAACATTTAAAACGATATTTCCTACTTCTCTTCCTGGTTTAAAACCAATAAATGGATATCTTCTAAGAGATGGTTTAATATCAACCATTTCTAAGTTATCTAATAATTTCTTTCTAGAAGTTGCTTGTTTGGCTTTTGAAGCATTGGCACTGAATCGTGCAATAAATTCTTCTAATTCTTTTTTCTTTGCTTCAGCTTTTTTATTTTGATCTTTCGCTTGTTGAATTTGCATTTGACTATATTCATACCAGAAATCATAGTTTCCAACATATAATTGAATACGGCTATAGTCAATATCAGCAATATGTGTACAAACTTTATTTAAAAAATGGCGGTCATGAGAAACAACAATGACAGTATTTTTGAAATTTAACAAGAAGTTTTCTAACCAATTAATACTTTTTAAATCCAAGTGGTTTGTTGGTTCGTCTAATAATAAAATATCTGGATCACCAAATAAGGCTTGCGCTAATAAAACTTTTACTTTTTGATTTCCATCTAAATCTTTCATATACATATCATGAAATTCAGAAGTAATTCCTAAACCATTAAGCATTGTTTCAGCATCAGCTTCAGCGTTCCAACCATCCATATCCGCAAATTCACCTTCTAATTCACCAAGTAAAATACCATCTTCATCATTAAAATCTTCTTTTGCGTATAATCTTTCTTTTTCTTGCATGATTTCATAAAGTCTTTTATTACCCATAATAACAGTTTCAACAACTTTATTTTCATCATAAGCAAAATGATCTTGTTTTAAAACAGATAATCTTTTATGAGGTTCAATAATAACTTCCCCTTTATTAGGTTCAATTTCTCCTGCTAAGATTTTTAAAAATGTAGATTTACCAGCACCATTGGCACCAATAATTCCATAACAGTTACCTTCTGTAAATTTAACAGAAACGTTTTCAAATAATGCTCTATCTCCATATCTTAATGAGACATTTTGTGTTGATATCATATCGTCATTCCTTTCTTTTAAGTAGCTTTGGTATTATGACATAAAACACAAAAAATGTCTATTAAAAGTAGATAAAATGGATTTTCAATATATTTATTTAATTACAAATGACAATCTTGAAATACTTTTTCAATGACTTTCCATATCATCAAAGACGGGTTTTCTTTATAAAATTGATATCCTCTATAATTTAGCGTATCCGCTTTTTTCTTTCATCTCTCATAATATTTTTCCTACTTGTCTTGCATTAATTACTAAAAGTTTCCTATTTGAACTTTCAAGTCATTTTCTAACAACAATCTATCCCTTTCTATAAATGAAGGAACACTTTCATTTATGCTATATTGCCCCGTTTTTCTAAATTATGACATTAAAATAAAACATCCATTATCTATATATAGAAATTTAATTTTTGAGCATAATAAAAGTGAATCCTTTATCGGTTCACTTTTATTAGATATCTTATTTATCTTGAGAATGTCTTTCACCAATTTGGAATTCTTCTTGATGATCAAACATATATCTTACTGAAATAGGTGTATCTCCTGTAAGTATTGTAAAGTCTTTTGTATGAATATCCATTTTACCTTCTCTGATTGCTTGAGCAAATGTAACCATTCCATCTGATGAAAATGGTGCTTCTGAATCTTTTTGGAATACACCATCTGTTGTTCTAGGAACACCCATAGCATCCCAAATTTGATAATTTTCTTCATCTGTCACATTCACAAATGGAACATGATTTCCTGTACTGACATCTCCAATAGCACAGAATGTTGAAATTGTCATTAATTCTAGACCATTGATGTTCCATACTTTATGATGGAATTCGTTTGATCGATGTAAAGCATAAGCTAATGCTTTCGCACAGTCTTTACGTGAAATGTAAGCCATTAAACCATCACCTTGTGAATTTGTAAGTGGTGCATTCATATGTGCATAAGTAAAGTAGTTTGTGACCATTGCTTCAGCATATTGAGAATTTCTCATAAATTGATAATCTAAACCAACTTCTTGAATATATTTTTCAGTATAAATATGATCTTTCTTTTCTACTGATGGATTTGTTTCATCATCCGCATTGACTAAAGATGTATAAATAATTTGTTTAACACCTGCAGCTTTAGCAGCATCTACTGCATTTTTATGCGCATTTTGTCTTTTAGCACCAACAAATGGCATAGAAATCAATGCTAGAGCATCTGCTCCTTTAAAAGCTTCAGCTAATCCATCTGGATTATTAAAGTTTGTGACATGTGTTTCAATTCCTTTTTCAGCATATTTCTTTAGTGATTCTTCACTATATCCACAAAAAATTAAGTTTTCTACTGGTTCTAGTGTTAATAAAACATCAGCAGCTAATTGACCTAAGTTACCATCAACACCAGTTAATAATAATTTACCCATTGATTCTTCCTCCTATTTTACAGTAATATGATAACATTTTCACAAGATAATCATAGTCCTTATTTATTAATAAAGACTATAAGTTTTACTTATAGTATTTAACCAATACCTTGACAATTTCTCCATAATATTGACTATGAACCCCTTCTTCTTGGTACCATTCATAAACATGTTCATCAACACTCTTTGAATCAAAATCACTTTTACCCATAACCTTACATAAAATAACGACTGAACTCTCTTTAAAATAAGGAGCAACATCTTCATTATTAACAGTCGTTCCACACTTTTCCATTTTATTTTCATCTCTACCAGAAACACATCCAAACTAACCTAATTGATTTTTATGTTCTTGATCCATAAAACATATAGAATTATATTTAGCTTGATCAAAAATATATTTCTTTACTTCAAATCAATCCCAACCAATTGTAAGCCCATTGGTTTCATTTCCATCACTAGCAATCGCAATAGCTGGTTTTAAAAGGATTAATATATTTGATTAAATCTTTTACTTCTATTTCTTTCATCCAACTCATCTCCTTAAACACCTTTATTAATACCTATAATAAACAAAAATAGGCAATAGATTTGTCAGGTATATTAAATTATCCGGTACGCTATAAATTATCGTGGGGAATGTTACGAAATAATTTAAAATCGTAACATCCGTTTTTTATAAAATCTAACTAAAAAATAGGATATTGATATCTTATCAGTAATATTTATTTCTTACCAATTAATTCCTCAAACGTTATGTTTGAGGAATTATTGTAATTAGATACAATTGCTTCTTATAGTAGAATAATTTTATTATATAGATATTTAAAATCCCTATTTTTATTTTACAAAAGAAAAGACTGTATGAAATTAATTATTTAATTTCGTAACAGCTCCTTTTTAAATTGAATTATTCTTAAATTATAATCATTTAACACTAACAAATAATAATGTTATAAAGACATTTGAACATTGGAAAGAAGAGATACCCAACTTTTTTACATGGATAAATGAAGGACGTATATCCAATGGACCATGTAAAGGTAAAAATAATTATTAAAAAAAATCTTATCCAATGCCAATGGCATGTCCTATTTTCAACGCGCAAGAAAAAGAATCTTATATTCTCAAAATAAATTGGATTGTCAACATTTATACTTAATGAGTCATCAAAGCATCCTAATCTTACGCTCAAAGCCTCTTCAACTTCCTCCATCTCATACTCGTCTAACCTACCTAAACATCTAATTAATCTTGATTTATCAATCGTTCTTATTTGCTCGCACATTATTATAGAATCATCTTCAAGATCTTCTCGGCTGTTAATAAAGACATGTGTTGGTAAATTTTCTTTTTTTGCTACGTGAGATGTCAGTGATGCAACTATAGTAGTGCTACTAAAATAATTTCCTGCATCATTTTGTAAAATAACTACAGGTCTTATCCCACCTTGTTCAGAACTTTGATACGGATTTAAGTCGGCTACATATATTTCACCTCTACTGATTTTTTTTCACTGCATACTCCTTTCATATAATTACAATACTATTTAATGTTCAACTCGCATAAATATGTTAAAAAAATCTCCTTAAATATAAGGAGATTCAATAAAGCATTTTTAAGTTATGATCTTTGAATTAATCATTAATGTTATAACTATTTTTAATAACAATTATAAACAAATAAAAAAGATCATTTAAGGGGAATGATCTTCTTTATTTTTATAGGGAATTCGTGTAATAAAAAAATTAATATCTTGGGAAACTATTACTTAAAATGTAAATATATGAGATATAAATATATATGGGTTATCTCATTCTTTTACATGTTAATTTTTATTACAATTTTATTATAATGAAATATAACGAATTGAGTAGAGACAAGCATCCTAAATAAATCATTAGTATTTGTGCAATGTGCACAAATGGTTTGAAGCGTTAAGAGCTTGTTTTTATTAATAAAATAATTTAAAAAAGACTGTCAACTTCATATTTGTCAACAGTCTTAAATCTCCTTAAAATAATGAGATTTATAAAACATTTTTAAGTTACGATATTTAAATTAATCATTAATGTCATAACCGTTTTTAATTAGAACTTCTTTAATTTTTTCAAGTGCTATTTTAATAGAATAGTAAACCGCAGGTATACTACAGTTTTCTTCAATAGCAATTGATTCTAGAGTCTTACATTGAACATATTTTTTTAAAATACGTTCTTTTTCTTTGACTGGTAAATCTTTAATTGTTAACTCAATAAAACTTATCAATTCTTTCAACAATATGTTTTCGTTATGCATTTGCAGATTCTGCATATTTGAACCTGTTATTCTCTGATAAGACAGGAACCATTACAGAAGGAAAGCTTGGCTTAGTAGAATTTATATTAGGAAATGGCTCTGTGACCGATACGATTCAGTATGA
>OGYS01001896.1_pt1 | contig 11309 bp, 10 predicted proteins | sample 1576611 | NCBI WGS metagenome assembly OGYS01 (sample SAMEA3541571, study PRJEB24748) | human gut metagenome | biome: human gut; feature: human-associated habitat; material: faeces | place: China | collected 2012
CAGACGCACAGTATCAGAAGAACTGGACTGAATTTAAGGCTGCCTGCGACTAAGGAGTTTAACATGGATATTTACAAGGGAACCGGTGCCTTTTCCGGAATCGCCATCGGTAAAATACTCTATTACCACAAGAGTGAATATCAGATACATCAATATGAGATCACAGATGTCAGGGAAGAACTGAATGTTTTCCGCCAGGCGCGTGCCAGAGTGATGGAACAGCTGACGGAACTTTATGAGAAAAACTGCACGATTCAGGAATCCCAGGCGGAACTTTTCCTCCGGCAAAAGAATCTGCTGGATGGAAAGACTTTCCAGCGTGCGATTGAGAGTATCATTCAGAATGAAAAAGTAAATTCTGCCTATGCAGTAATGACTACAAGAGATGAGATGGTTTCTACTTTTCGAACTTTGGAGGAGCCTGCGATCAAGGAGAGACTGGAAAATATACGTGAGATTTCAGACCGTCTGATCAGTGAACTTGGGGGTATTTCCCCGAGAATCGATCTTGGTGATGAGCCAGTGATTCTTGTCACAGAGAGTATCACGCCGACGGAACTGATGGAGATGGATAAAGATAAACTGATGGCGATCGTTACACACCATGGTTCCGATATTTCCCATGCTGCGATTCTGGCAAAGACCATGAATATTCCGGCATTGATTGAGATTGATACGGATTCAGAATGGGATGGACAACAGGGGATTGTGGACGGATATACAGGATGTCTGTATATTAATCCTGATGAAGAAGTAAGAAAAGAATATGAGATCCGCAGGCAGGCCGATATGGAAGAACGGGAAGAACTCCTGAAATTAAGAGAGGAGCCAGATGTTACAAAAGATGGCAGAAGAATTGAAATCTATGCCAATATCGGAAACATGGATGATTTAAACAGTGTTCTTTATTATGGCGCTGCAGGAATTGGGCTTCTGCGAAGTGAGTTTCAGTATCTTGGAAGAGAGAATTATCCTCGTGAGAATGAACTGTTTCTGGCATATAAGAAAATTGCGGAGACGATGGGTGACAGGCTGGCAGTGATCCGTACTGCAGACCTGGGAGCTGATAAACAGGCAGAATACCTGAACATTCCTGATGAGACGAATCCAATCATGGGAAACAGAGGAATCCGTCTCTGCCTTGACAGAAAGAGGATGTTTAAGGCACAGCTTCGTGCGATTTTCAGGGCAAGTGCTTATGGAAATCTGGCGCTGATGTATCCGATGATCACTTCGGAGGAAGAGATGGATGAGATCGAGGCGATTATCCGGGAAGTTGTCCAGGGGCTGGAGGAGAAAGGAATTCCATATAAAAATATCAGGACGGGCATTATGATCGAAACACCGGCTGCAGTAATGATCAGCCGGGAACTTGCCAGAAGAGTGGATTTCCTCAGTCTGGGAACGAATGACCTGAGTCAGTATACGCTTGCGATGGACAGACAGAATCCGTTGCTGAGAAATAAATACAATGACCATCATCCGGCAGTACTGCGTATGATCAAAATGGTCGTTGAAGCGGCTTCCGGGTGGCCTGTCCCTTTGTCCAGTAGTTCCAGAGGGCGTCGTCGCACTCGTCTTGGTAGAGGCGGATACGGTCGCGGAGTTCGGAGCGTACCTTGTTGGGGTTGATGCTGGCGAAGAAGGCGGGGAGCTTGCGGACGGGCATGCAGAGGGTGTCTTGTATGCCGGATGTAGTAGGTGTTTCGATCATCGAAACACCCCATCGTTCCCTGTTGGAATTGAGCTTGACGGTTTGAGCCGCCCATCTCAACCCCATGCCCTCAATAATTGGACGCATGGGGGCGTATGGTTCGCCCTTGTGGGTGACGATGAAAATGGTTGAGCCGTGGAACTGGACGGGAGAAAGGGTGGGCTTTGACATTGGAACCTCGCAAGTTTTCTTATTAGCCCTTTCCGAAATAGAAAAGGCCGGGAGCTAAGAACCGCTTGCGACGGCGGGCATATTCCCGGTTTCCCGGTATTGTATTAGCCCACTCCCGGCCTGAATAGCCGAATAGGTACACCACTCCCAAGACTGTTTCCAGTATTAGCAGGGCATAAAAAGAGCCACTTTCAGGCAATGGCGGCCTCGCAAGAGGAGTTCTTAGGCTCCGAGGCGACCAAAGCACGAAAGCGGCGATATTGTCAAGGCAAGGTGACGCTCCCCGGCTCGTACAGCCGCCGGGGCCTCACGGACACCCGGACGTCACCTTGCCGATATGTAACCAACACCCTGAAAAAAGGATGCATTGGTGGCAAGATACAAGAAAGTCCGCTCTTTTCACCATGTGGGGCACGGCAAAGGCGACGGATACGCCTGTGGTAATTAGGGAAGTCCAGATCGCCAGAAAAGGGGAGGAAAGTCAAGGGCGTTGCTTTTGGGGGTGATAGCGGGGTATAGGGGGATTGATAGGTTCAATGAAAATGCAAGGATTTTTGTATGGATAAGCGAGAAGATATACTTAAAATTATGCAAGCGTTAGGAGGGGGGCCTGGAATAATTGCCTTATTGACAGCATTGTCTCTGTTTATGTCTATTAGCTATAATATTATATATTTTTTTATTCTTGGCATCAATATAGATAAAATACCTCTCAGTTTTTCTGATTTTACAATATCGTTTACGAGCTGGGCGGTCATATTGTTTTATATTATTTTGTATGGGTTTTTTTATTATTATATTGAAAATTATAATGAAAGAGTACGTAATGGGGGTTTACATATATATGTAAATAATATGTATTATGCTATCAGAGTAATGCTTTATTTTATTTTTAATCTTATTTTAATTACATTAATTGAGTATATATGTTCTGGATTTTTTTATAAAAGCTTAATATTTTTTTCTTCTGTTTTATTTTTGTTTTTTGTAAGCATGAGTATGGTACATAAAAATAACATTACATTGTCGAGTGTATTTTATGCATTGTTTATTTTTTCTTCATTATCTATATGCTCTTTATATTGTTTGATGGTTTCATTTTGTGGTATTTATAAATATAAATATAATGTTTATGAAAGTGTAATTAGATATTTTGATAAAGGTGTTTTGGTATATAATTATAAATATGAAAAACTAATATTTATATGTAATGATAAGACAAGAATAGAATATATATGTCCAAATTATTTAAAAATATATGATATGAAGGATGCTACGAATGAAATTAGAGGAAGTATAACTAAATGAATTTATTGATAAATATGCTTAACGGTGTTGTTTCGGTTTGGAGATTTTGCGGGATGGTTGATTGAGGGTGCACCCGTAGATAGGTGCAGAGTATGGTATAACATATTGAAATAAAAATAGATTAAAACGCCCTCAAAATCCGCCGATGGCAACATCTTGCGAGTTCAAGTCTCGCTCCCGGTACCAGAATGAAATAAGGCAGTTACGGAAACCGTAGCTGCCTTTTTTCGTATCCGGCGTATGTGTACACCCAAGGGGGATCGGGGAGAGCTGCTTTTTGATATTTTTCTATAAGCTCTGCCGGTTAGTCGTTTGAAATCTGCAAAATGGAAAAAGGTATGCCCCTCGTAAGGATACAGGGGGCATACCTCAATGCGGGAGCCATTGTTCACGGCGAGTGGGAGCGATGTATTCGTCTCTTACGCCTTAATCCCCTTCGGAGGTTTCAAGCCCGAGTACTTTGGCAGCGTTTTCCACATCAGTTTCGGCAGGACTTCCGGCTTGAACAGCGTCTTGAAGTGTTCCACACAGTCCACACGGCGCTGTCTGGACCGCGTAACGTGTCTTTTTGTGTGTACATTATGGATATGTAGAATGCGTATGTCCAAATTATAGATGCGGGAGAGGCAGGTGGACACGGACTGGAGGCGGGAGGGGAGATGAAAAAATGCAATGGGCCGGATATGGAATCGAGAAAGGGATGGTTCACGTTGTTTCCCGTCGCCCCCTCCTTTTCTGTAAAGTTCTTTTTCCCCTATTTGCTGCGTGGGGTGGAGTTGGGGCAACCTGAAAAACGGAACGATGCGGTACCGATGTTTTCAAGGTATGAAAGAACCTATACTGCCAGTGATCATGGAAGAAGGATCATGGTTCACCGAAAGAGCATAAGGAAAGAAGATGAGAGCCCTTTAGGCGTTCGCCGCGTCAAAAGCCTCGATAGCTATCGGTGGCAACTTCAGTTTCCTTGAGCCTGAGGCGGCACGTTGCCATGAGGCGGCTGCGGCCAACGGAATCACCGTTTCCGTGATGCCGAGGCTTTTGATGCCCATGACGCGGAAAGACTCTGAGAGCCGTTCGGCATGGCGTTATATATTTTGCTTCAGGCCGCAGTATTAGAGTTTTCCGAATGAAACCAACTTGTTTTGGAGAGGGAAAAAACGAGCCATCCGGGCGTGGTCCGTAAGGGCGTTGCTCTTTCTGGCGAAACACCGTAGAGGCGTTTCCACACGGTCAGGAATACTGTACAAGAACAGGAGAACCGCCATATGAACCAAAAGCATTGCCTGCTCGTTATGGCGTTTGCCGGAGTATTGAGCCTTGCGCCGCTTCCGGCTTTTTCGGGAAATCTGAGCAATTTTTCCGATGCGCTCGAACAATTGGCGGATATGACCCGTGCCGCCGACAGGGCCCATGATGCCCTTAACGACGCTATGCAGGGGGGCAGGGATTACAGCCGGTATGATCGTGATTGGCGCAATGCCGAGTCACGCCTCGAACGGGCGAGAATCCGCACGATGGCGCACATCGCGGGAGTAAGCGAATCCCGTATTCGCTCCCTGCGCGACGACGGCTACAGCTGGGAGCGCATTGCCCGGAAATACAAGGTCGATCCGCGTCGGTTCGGATACGGGCAGTCTCGCTACGATCACGATCGGGATAAGTGGAAGGGCGTGCCCCCCGGACTTGCCAAGAAGGGAGGGCTTCCGCCCGGACAGGCGAAAAAGTTCAAAGAACACCACGACAAGAAACATCGAGATTGAAAAAAGGCCCTTCCGTTGAGGAGGGCCTTTCGTTTTACGGCGTGAGGGGAAGGATTACTTGAGAAGACGCCTTGCCGCGTAGAGATCGCCGAATGAAGCGTAGCAGATGCCGCCGATGATGAGCACTCCGCCGATCATCTGCGGAAGCGTGATGGACTCGCCCAGGAACAATGTGGCCTCAAGGCTCGCAAACAGCGGGATGCTGTTGTAGATGATGCCCGCCCTGACCATGCCGATGCGTTCGATCGCGAGGCTCCACGCGAGGAAGGAAACGACCGATGCCCCGACCCCTATGTAGATGAGGGCGCTGAGGATGGGGCCGTCCAGCGGGCTCAGCCCGGTGTCGGCGGCCTGCCAAAGCAGGGGCGGGATCAGGCCGAGGACGCCGATGCCGATGAGCAGGGCAAGAAAGGCCTTTTGTGGAAACGCCTTGGGACGGCAGCGGAGCATAAGGCTGTAGACGGCGAACAGGAAGACTGAAAGGAGCATCCATAAGTCGCCTTGCGCAAAGCGCAGCCCGAGAAGGGTGCCGAGCCTGCCGCGCGACACGAGGATGATGACCCCACAGAGGGCGCCGCACAGCCCGAAGAACTGGAACCGGGAAAGCCGCTCCCGCAGGAACAGGTGCGCGATGGCGGCCATGACGATGGGAGAGGCCGTGGCGAGCAGCGACATGTTGGTGGCGTCGGTCGTATGCCCGGCCTGATAGATGAAGGTGTTGAAACAGGTGATGCCGAGCAGGGCCATGAGAATGACTTTGCCCCATGTGCCGCGGACGAGGGGAAGCGAACGCAGCAGGCTCCGGCCCGCAAAGGGGAGGATGGTCAGAAACGCGATGCTCCAGCGCCAAAAGGACAGCTCAACCGGAGAGAGGGCTCCAGCGAGGCCGCGGGCCACGACGAAATTCCCGCTCCAGACCACGGTGGCGAGCAGGGCGAACATGATATATATTTTAACAAATAGTTTTATTAGAATCAATATATTTATCGGTATTCTCTTTATCTATAAGTTTATTTTTCAAAAGCTCATCTTAAGTGCTATGAACCCTTAAGATTTTCCTTATCCCTTTCGATAATTTATGTAATATTACTGCAAATAATAACGCAATACACACCGCAATAATACTGTTAATTATCCAATTCCCCGTAATATACATTACTGATACTGGTCCCACAATAAACATATAGTGGCAAAGATAAATTTCAAAACTTATACCCTCAACCAATTGTACAATTTTTAGCATTTTCACTTTAGAAAAGATAATTGAAAATAGCATAAATATACATGCTGCTGCCACATAATGTGTATAATTTACAATAACAAGATTATATAATTTCGTACCATCAATCATTATTCGTCCAATAAATCTCGTTGCAAATGCCAGACACATAACAATAAAATATATAACTGCTGATTTATTAGTTGATTTTCCAAGTCTTTTCCAATTACTTCCTACATAATATGCTATTGCATAAAAGCACACATGATATGTAATGAAAAATATATAATCCGGCAGCAGATATGCCATAATAAACGGAACTATAAGTAATCCAACTAGTATGCCCCATTGTGTCTTTTTATATTGAATTCTTTTCCAGATTTTTTCTATCAACGGTGTTAATATATAGCAAATCATTAACATTGTCATAAACCAGGTATGATCTGCACCTAATACTCCTACATGCATTCCTTGTATAAAAAACTATAATCCTTCTATATATTTTATTATAAAATTTATTATAGTACCTTTTTTCTTAATTTCCTATATCTACTCCTGCTCATTTCCTGCTTTTTGGTAATTTTTTCTTAAAATACAGCAAAAAGAGATGGAAAAATCTATATTGTTTTGATCTTTCCATCTCTTTTTATGTTAAAATTTTATCTTTTTATACGTTGATCTCAGCTGTTAATCCGAGTACTTCTTTATTCTCTTCCAGAATTGGATTGATCACTTCATTCACAAATTCTTCTGTCTGCTGTGGTGCACGTCCTACGAAGTTCTCTGGTTTCATGATCGCCTGTAACTGCTCCATGTTCATACCAAATGCTGGGTCTGCTGCGATTCTCTCTAACAGATCGTTTGCTTTTCCTTCTTCTTTGACAACTTTTCCTGCTGCCATAGAATGTACACGGATCTTCTCATGAAGTTCCTGTCTGTCTCCACCAGCTTTTACTGCATCCATCATGATATTCTCTGTTGCCATAAATGGAAGTTCGCTTCTTAAACGGCTTTCGATAACCTTAGGGTATACAACTAATCCGTCTACAACGTTTAAGTAAAGGTCTAAGATACCATCGATTGCTAAGAATCCTTCTGGTACAGATAAACGTTTGTTGGCTGAGTCATCTAATGTTCTTTCAAACCACTGTGTAGATGCTACTAATGCTGGGTTCATGGCATCTGACATTACGTAGTTTGCTAAGGAAGCGATTCTTTCACTTCTCATTGGGTTTCTCTTATATGCCATTGCAGATGATCCGATCTGGTTCTTCTCAAATGGTTCTTCTACTTCTTTTAAGTGCTGAAGAAGTCTGATGTCGTTTGAGAACTTATGAGCAGACTGTGCGATCTGGCTTAATACGTTGATCACGCGGGAATCAACTTTTCTAGAGTATGTCTGTCCAGATACTGGCTGGCATTTGTCAAATCCCATCTTCTTGGCGATCATTCCATCGATCTTCTTGATCGTTTCATGGTCTCCTTCGAATAACTCTAAGAAACTTGCCTGTGTTCCTGTTGTTCCTTTTGATCCTAATAATCTCATGTTAGCGATCACGTGATCAAGATCTTCTAGATCATATACGAGATCCATCAACCAAAGGCTTGCTCTCTTACCTACTGTTGTAGGCTGTGCTGGCTGGAAATGTGTAAATCCAAGTGTTGGAAGATCTTTGTATTTCATTGCGAATTTGGATAATTCGTTGATCACATTTAATAATTTTACTCTGACAAGCTTTAATGCTTCTGTCATGATGATGATGTCTGTGTTATCACCAACATAGCAGGATGTTGCTCCTAAATGGATAATTCCTTTTGCCTTTGGACATTGTACTCCGTATGCATATACGTGAGACATAACATCATGACGGACTAATTTTTCACGTTCTTTTGCTACATCGTAGTTGATGTCTTCTGCATGTGCTTTTAATTCGTCGATCTGTTCCTGTGTGATATCAAGTCCTAATTCTTTCTCTGTCTCAGCAAGTGCGATCCATAACTTTCTCCATGTCTTAAACTTCTTGTCTGGAGAAAAGATGTACTGCATCTCTTTGCTTGCATAACGTTCTGATAATGGGCTCTGGTAACGGTCGTTCATAAAAATCTCCTTATCCTTATCTTTCAAAATTTCCACGAATATCTCTTGTTGGCGGTTTCATTGGATACTCACCTGTGAAACATCCTTTACAGATCGGTAATCCCTGTACCATCTGTGAAAGTCTCTCTTCTCCTAAGTATCCTAAACTATCTGCTCCGATCACTTCACAGATCTCGTTGATCGATCTGTTATATGCGATCAGCTGTTCTCTCTCTGGAATATCAGTTCCAAAGTAGCATGGCCACAGGAATGGTGGGGAACTGATCCTTACGTGAACTTCTGTCGCTCCTGCATCGCGTAACATCTTCACAATGCGGTCACTTGTTGTTCCTCGTACGATGGAATCATCGATCATAATGACTCTCTTTCCTTTGACTGCTTCTTTTAAAACATTTAACTTGATCTGCACACTTGATTCACGGCTGCTCTGTCCTGGTTTGATGAAAGTTCTTCCAACATAATCGTTCTTGACAAACGCGGTTCCATATGGGATTCCTGACTCTAAGGAATATCCAAGAGCTGCTGCATTTCCTGATTCTGGTACTCCGACAACCAAGTCTGCTTCTACCGGTGAATCCTGTGCGAGGTATCTTCCTGCCTGAATTCTTGAGTGGTATACCCCAACTCCGTCAATCTCACTGTCTGGTCTTGCAAAATAAATGTATTCAAAGATACATCTTGCTGTTTTTTCCTTTGGAATACATAAATCACAGTCTGACTGAATTCCATCCTTTGTGATTGTTACGATCTCTCCTGGATTCACATCACGGATAAATTCTGCTCCGATCGTATCTAATGCACAGCTTTCAGATGCTAATACATAAGCGTTATCTCTCTTACCGATACATAATGGCTTAAATCCATATGGATCTCTTGCCCCGATCAGTTTCCTTGGTGACATAACGATCAGGGAATACGCACCTTTGATCTTCTGCATTGCTCTGGCTACTGCCTTCTCAATTGATGATGTATTCACGCGTTCTCTTGCGATATGATATGCGATAACTTCGGAATCGATCGTTGTCTGGAAAATAGCTCCTGTCTTTTCTAATTCTTCGCGAAGTTCTATTGCATTGATCAGATTACCATTATGTGCAAGTCCTAAAGTACCTTTTACATAATTTAAAACCAGTGGCTGGGCATTCTCAGGAACACTCTCTCCTGCTGTTGAATACCTTACATGCCCTACACCGATATCTCCCTTTAATGCCTGAAGGGAATCTGGTGTAAACACTTCATTACATAATCCCATACCTTTTTGAGATGTGACATTACGTTTTGGACCATTCGTATCAGAAACTGCAATTCCGCAGCTTTCCTGACCTCGATGCTGAAGTGCAAACAATCCATAATAGATCGTTGACGCTACATCATTGCCATCGAAATCGTAGATACCGAAAACTCCACATTCTTCTCCCAACTTATCAAAGTTCTCTCTGCTCATCGTGATCTTTTGACCTTTCTGTTATACAATCTTTAGTTTCGTTTGTAAAATACACATTTTTGATAGTAACATATTCATTTTAAATCTGCAAGCATCCCTGTTATTGATTCTCTTTTAATAATGTAGTATCTGGAGGGATCTCTCCTCGCTTAAGCTTCGTATATATGATCCTTCTTACAGATTTATCGATTCTTGATTCTTTGATCTTGCCACTTTTTAGTGCCTTCTTAATTGCCTTGTATGCTTCTTTATAGTTATCCGGCATCACGATCAGGTCAACTCCTGCCTGAATCGCTTTCACTGCTGCTTCTCCGGAACTATAGTTATCTGTGATCGCTTTCATGTTCATCGCATCGGTCATGATAACGCCCTTATATTCAAGCTCATCTCTTAGAATATCTGATACAACTCTGCTGCTCAGGCTTGAAGGCTCCTTCTCATCTGTCACATTAGACAGCATCAGATGTGACACCATCACTGCATCAGCTTTTGCCTTGATTCCTGCTTTAAATGGTTTAAAATCTGTATCTCTTAATGTATTGATCGTCTGATCGGTCTCTGTGCTTCCGCGGTGTGTGTCTCCTCCAGTCTGCCCACTTCCTGGAAAATGCTTTAATGTCGCTGAGATCTGTTGTTTCTGCATGTTCTTTACCAGTGTTGTAATAATATCAGCAACTTTCTTTGAGTCTGTTCCAAAGCTTCGGTCTCCAATCTCTGTGTTGTTCTTATTCGTTAAAACGTCTGCGACTGGTGAAAGATTCATGTTAAATCCAAGCTCTTTTAATTCCTTTCCTTGTGTCTTCCCCATCTGCGCGATCTTCTTGTTATTGTAAGTTCTTCCAACTTCCTGTGCAGATGGATATACTGTCATCTTCATCTTGGGATTTGATGCGACTCTTGAAACCTGTCCACCTTCCTCATCCACTGCCATAAATAGTGGGATATAGGAGGCATCTTGAAGCTCATCCGTCATCTTCTTTGTCTGATCAGGTGTGTTGATATTCTTCGCAAACATGATCACTCCACCTGCTGGATACTTCTTCAATGTCTTCTTCATCTGACTTGTCACACTTGTCTGATTCTTGCTTTCTGCCTCATCTAATTGATAAACAGATACCATAAATAGTTGTCCAATCTTATTCTTTAAGGACATCTCCTTTGTGATATCTTTTGCCATTCCCTGCAGGGTTGTTTCATCCAGATCTTCTGTCTTGAGTTTCTTTGTTGTACTCTTCTTCCCGCATCCTGCTGTCATAACAAGTATCAATACAAGGACAAGGCTGATTAAACGTCTCTTCATTCTTTCGTGTCCTTTCCGTGCATGCTCTTTTCTTTTTATTATACCAGAAGCATTTGTTTGTATCAAATGCTGTTACGTCCTATTTCTGTGAATTACCCCTCCCATGCGGTACAGTAGTTCCTATGGAAGTGGCTCCTAACAGTCGTGACAGTTACCCATTTCTGACCAAAAGATTGGCTGTCCGTACCAATCAAGGCATATTCACTTATGCCGCTATCCCTTTGACGGGAATACCTTTCGGATTCAGTTTGTGGAATCCATACACATCAGGAGCAGAAAGAAACGTATAATCTCT
>OGYS01001904.1_pt1 | contig 11284 bp, 6 predicted proteins | sample 1576611 | NCBI WGS metagenome assembly OGYS01 (sample SAMEA3541571, study PRJEB24748) | human gut metagenome | biome: human gut; feature: human-associated habitat; material: faeces | place: China | collected 2012
ACAAAATCTTTAGGTAATAACAAAGCCCCAGCTTGTGAAAGTCGGGGCTTTGTGCGTAAAAAACAGAAGGTGTGCATTTTGACACACCTTCGTTCTTTATAGAGTAATAGAAAGAATATACATTTAAAGCATAATCTATTCTTCTATGTTATCGTTTGTTAACAGTCATAGCAACTTTAATTATTACATCGTGACCATACATATCCTTGCACTTGATAGTCAATGTAGAAGGAACAGCAGCAGTCGGATTCGTTTCAGAAGACAAAGCAGTAGCCTTGAAACCTGTAATATGCTTATTATTATCTATAATTACATCAAAGTATTCTTCTTCACCATTTGCATCACTGGTCAAAGTCGCATCTGTAATAATCAGACTTGATTCATAAGGTGTACTTAACAGTTTGCTATATCTGCTATCTTTAGCACTTGTTCCAAAAATGAAGCTGTCAGCAGCAAAGTCAAGACGATCTGTACCATAAGTTAATTTTGTAGACGGCATTGCAGTGGTATAATTACCGTCGTTATCCTTATCTGTATACGGAGCGCCTAATTGTTCGCGAGTAGCCCATGCCCAAGTATAAGTGCTATTATAAATACAGTTGTAGATAGTTTCAAATCTTTCAGCTTCTCTAGTTACATCATCATAACCACCTTCAGAATTCTTCACTGAAGAAATCTTACCATAGTTGTAAACCACTGTAGTGGTATGTTTAACTGAGTTGTTGATGTAATCTTTAGCAACTTCTAATGTTTTGTCTCCGGCAACTACTACAGCAACATCTTTATTTCCATCTTTCTTAGATGTAGCGAATGTTATGTTATAGTTAGCGGCAGCACCTGTACCATAGTTGAATACTTCAGACATCTTCATAGAACCCTTTGTAGCTGTTTCAGCTGTCCAAGCGATATCATTGGCGTCATTCATAGGAATCATGTAACAATTATAGATGCCATCAGTAACCTGTGCAGTTTTAACAGAGAATCCCGCAGGAATAGTAGTAGGCAATACCTTAGTCATAGAAACTTTCATAGTGGCTAATACATGTCCTGAAGCATTCTTGATAGTCAATGTTCCATTATAAGTTTTGTTATCTTCATACTTGGTCCAGTCATCAACAGTCGGAACAGTATAAACTTTGGCAACCTTGCTGAAATCTGCCGGGAATGTATTTGGAGCAGCTGTATTGTACAGTACATTATTATTAGCATCAACAAAGATAGCATTGAATGCAGGATTTACATTATTAACCTTGTCTGTAGTCCAAGTAGCAGCAGTCGGAGCAGTTAACTTAGTCAAAGACACAGCAACCTTATCTGACTGAGTGTCAGTAACAGCTTTGTCAGTCGGATTAAGTGCAGTAACAGTAGTGGCAGTAGCATTCCAATCTGTAGCAGCATTACCTAACTGCACATAAAACGCTTTACCATCAGGATCAACTAAAGTACCATCAAAGTTTACAGCATATACACGGAAACCAATAACATCATTAATAGCCGTAGTGCTGTTGATGGTAATTTCTGTAGAAGTACCTTCAACCACTGTATTCAAACCAGAATAAGTATAGCTATTCCATGCATTCAATTCAGACGGTGCAGATTCTACCGCATTAGCCTTATCTAAAACTACATAAATACCACGGATATTTACCGGAGCTGTTACTTTATCATCGGCTGTAGACAAAGCAATTTTGATAGCCTCTCCTTGTACTGCAGGATATAATTTTTGAGTTTGACGGTCGTCTCCGTTATCTACTTTAACATTTGTATTAACCTTATCTAAAGGAATAATGGTAGTAGCCGCATCACTCTTCCAAGCTAATTCTTGATATGTTACATTAGTACCATCTTCTGCTTTAGTGAAACGATTATGAATATCCTTGACGTTTGTTGCATCAACAAAATAGTTTAAAGACTTTTCACCTACATATTCAGTCCAATCCAAAGTTAAGTCATAAGATGAAATAACTTCTCTTGTTTCAGCAGTAGACAAGGTGTTATTTACCTGTACAGCAAAGAGAATAGATTCAGTATCATTGCCAACTTTGGTTTCTGTTACAGCAGAAAAAGCTTTTTCATCATAATTCTTCAAAGCAACTGTAACTTCCCACAATCCGTTGTTTCCTGCCGCACGGCTTAATAATCCATTATATTTCTCAACTTTCTGAACAGATAAAAATTCATTCAAGTTCTGTCCTTGGCTATTAGTCAAAGAAATCATATCAGGAGTAAGAACCGCATTTGTCGGAGATACACGTACTACAAACTTGTCACCAGTCTGAACTTGTTTACCCTTAGTAAATGTTATAGCATTTGTAATACCTTCACTAAATACGTTTTCTTTTTCAATAGCAGTGGAGAAAATCAATTCATCGCCTGTAGGATTAGCAGAATACGAAGCCACCAGTTCTACACTAGTAACCATATCAGCAATCTTGCCTACAATGTCTTCTACTTTCTTAGTGGCAGCATCAACTTTTTCTGCCATTTCTTTCAATGCTGCGTCAGTGGATTCTTCTACTTCTTTTTTCAATGTCTCAATTTCTGCTTGTACAGCTTTGATTGCTTCTGCCTTTGCATCTGCAACAGCCTTGTCTGCAGCGGCTTTTGCAGCAGCGGCAGCATCACCAGCAGCTTTTGCAGCGGTTTCAGCGGCAGTTGCTTTAGCAAGAGCATCGCTTGCATCTTTTGCAGCAGTAGTTAAAGCAGCTTGCAAAGTAGCGATCTGAGAAGTCATGTCCTCCTTAGTCGCCAGTTTGTTAATTTGTTCCTGCAAATTGTCTATGTCATCATCATAGTCTTTACAAGATACAAATGTTCCTGTCGAAGAAACCATCAAGGCTCCGAACAGGATTGCACTTAAAAATTTTTTGTTCATAATAGAAAAACTTTAAATTTATAAATTTAAAAACTCAAAATGTTTATTGTTATAAAAGGACTTAATTGCGTTGAATCATAAAAGGATTCCGACTCTGCGATATATATTGCAGGGGAGTCATGCCAACTACTTTTCTGAACGCCACATAGAACACGCTCTTGGAGGCGAACCCGCAACGGCTGAAAAGCTCATTCACCGGGCAATCTTTACCGTCCAGCAACTCCTTCGCGCGAACCACCCTGTAGGAATTTATTAACCGCTTGAAATTGCATCCGAAGTAGTTGTTCACCGCATTACTCAGGTAGGTCGTATTCGTGCCGGATACTATACAGTAATACTAATTGTTTGAACACCAGTTATATGTGTGACAACTTTAATGATGTAAGGGCCGTTTCAGGTCCTTTTTTATTTATAATTGACAATAATATCCGGTAAACTATCTACTGCTTTTTGTTTGAGTTCATCTATGATATGAACATATTTTTCAGTGTGCCGGGTAGTAGAATGTCCTGCAAGGCTGGCGGCGGTCTTGATATTAGCTCCATTTGCCATAATGTTGGTGATAAATGAGTGCCGGGCACAGTGGAAGGTGATGTGCTTGTGTATATTAGCCCTTTTGACCCATTTGTTTAAAATTCTTAGTGTGTAAGAATAGGAGGGGAGCCCGAATACCAACTCCTCGTTAATGCCTTTATGTCTTTGCAGGAGCTTGATGGCAGTGTGGTTTAAGTTTAGATGCAAGATTGCGTTTTTGGAGTGTGACTGTACTTTCTGTTGTAGAATAGTAAGGCGGTTTGATGAGAAATCTATGTCTTTATATTGCAGTTGGTGCACATCACACCAGCGCAGCCCACAATAGCAAGAGAACAAGAATGCCCTTTTTACTTCGTTGTTGGGGCATGGAGTGATAGCAAGTTTCTGAATCTCTTTTAAGCTGAGGATTGCTTTGGTTACCTCATCAAACTGCATCAGGCGGATACCATCTGTAGGGTTAGAGGTCATTAACTTTTTTTCTATACATTTATTGATGCACATTCTGAATTTCTTGAAATATCCGATGGGAGTGTTACCTCGGAGATGATCCCTGAGATACTCAAGAAAATTTATACAAAAATCTTTTGTGAGAAGGGTTACAGGTAAGCTTTTCTTTCTTGTAAACAGTCGCAGGTGGGTGATACATGCCCTGACCATTTTCTTGTCCTTTTTGTGATAGGTATCCAGGTATTGTCCTATCAGAATATAGAAATCGGGAACATTGCTTTTATCTGTTGGAAGTATATCATCGAATGTATTTTCTATATCGTTCAGATGATATTCAACAGATAAGAATTCTAGTTCCTTCTTTGCTCTTATCTGCCTGGCAATTAGTACCTTGTTTCTGTTTTCCGCTCTTCGCTCTGCACTGGTAGGAGCGTCCAGGATGATGCCCAAATACTCTTTGCGGCGCTTCCCGTTATAACTGTAATTCAAATAAAGCGAAACTCTTCCTTTGTTCAATTGTTTCTTTCCTAATGTAATTCCCATAATGAATAATAATTAATACAATAATAATGTTGAAAAGAAGGACCAGAGAGGAACTGAAAATGAATTCCTCCATCTTTCTTTCTATAATAATAATATCTTTTGTACCTTTGTGTCATAAACAAAAAAATGGAAGAAAATTTTGATATACGCGAGCAACAGCTCACAACTAAGGAACGCGATTTTGAGAATGCCTTACGTCCGCTGAATTTTGAAGATTTCAGCGGGCAGGATAAGGTAGTGGATAATCTGCGCATCTTTGTCAAGGCGGCGCGTCTGCGGGCCGAGGCGTTAGACCATGTTCTTTTGCACGGACCTCCCGGCTTGGGCAAGACGACCTTAAGTAATATCATTGCCAATGAACTGGGAGTAGGTTTTAAAGTGACCTCAGGACCGGTGCTGGATAAACCGGGTGATTTGGCGGGAGTACTGACCAGCCTGGAACCCAATGATGTGCTTTTTATTGATGAAATACATCGGTTGAGCCCTGTGGTAGAAGAATATCTGTATTCTGCCATGGAGGATTATCGTATCGATATAATGATAGACAAGGGACCTTCGGCGCGTAGTATCCAGTTGGAGTTGAGCCCGTTTACTTTGGTTGGAGCCACTACCCGGAGTGGGTTGCTGACTGCGCCTTTGCGTGCCCGTTTTGGAATTAATCTTCATTTGGAGTATTATGACGATGATGTATTAACAAGCATTATCCGTCGTTCTGCTACTATATTGAATGTGCCTTGTGACGTGAAAGCGGCGGGTGAGATTGCTTCGCGCAGCCGTGGAACGCCCCGTATTGCAAATGCGCTGTTGAGGCGCGTCCGTGATTTTGCCCAGGTGAAAGGTTCCGGAAGGATTGATGTGGAAATTGCCCGGTTTGCTTTAGAAGCCTTGAACATTGACAGGTATGGACTGGATGAGATAGATAACAAGATTTTATGTACTATTATAGATAAGTTTAAGGGAGGCCCTGTGGGGCTGACTACTATTGCAACCGCTTTGGGTGAAGACGCCGGAACAATAGAGGAGGTTTATGAACCTTTTTTGATTAAAGAAGGTTTCTTAAAACGTACTCCGCGTGGACGTGAGGTCACGGAACTGGCCTATATGCACCTGGGACGGAGCATTTATAATAGTCAGAAGACATTATTTGATGATTAAAAGATGGCAGGATTAAAAGCATTAGCCAAGGAAACAGCCATATATGGGATGAGTAGTATCATCGGGCGGTTCCTGAATTATTTGTTAGTACCGATATATACCAACGCTTTGCCTGTGGAATCGGGGGGCTATGGTATCATTACCAATATGTATGCTATAACTGCCTTGCTGATGGTGCTTTTAACATATGGTATGGAAACCGGATTTTTCCGGTTTGCCAATAAGGGGGTGGATGATCCGATGCGCGTCTATTCCACTACTTTGCTTTCGGTAGGGGCGACTGCGCTCTTGTTTTTAATCGTTTGTCTTTCTTTTCTGCATCCCATAGCAGGTTTCTTGGGATATGGAGAGCATCCGTGGTATATGGGGATGATGCTGATTGTAGTCGCAATGGACGCTTTCCAAGCTATTCCTTTTGCTTATTTGCGATATAAGAAACGCCCTGTTAAGTTCGCTGCATTGAAATTGTTGTTCATTTTTGCCAGCATTGCCTTGAATATCGCTTATTTTGTAGGTATGAAAGGAGAGAATGTCGGAGTGGCTTTTGCTATAAATCTGGCTTGTACTTCTTTGGTGATGCTGTGTATGTGGAAAGAATTGGTGGGCTTCAGGTATGTGCTGGACAGGGAGTTGTTGCGGCGTATGCTGCATTATTCTTTCCCGATATTGATTCTGGGTATTGCCGGAATCTTAAATCAGGTAGCCGATAAAATTATTTTTCCGTTTGTTTATCCTGATAAGGCGGAGGCGACCATCCAGTTGGGTATTTATGGGGCTGCCAGTAAAATAGCTATGATAATGGCCATGCTGACACAGGCTTTCCGGTTTGCATACGAGCCGTTTGTTTTTAGTAAGAGTAAAGAAAAGGATAGTCGGGAAATGTATGCCAAAGCGATGAAGTTTTTCATTATCTTCACTTTGCTGGCCTTTTTGGCTGTTATGTTTTACCTTGATATATTGCGTTATATTTTAGGACGTGATTATTGGGTAGGGCTTAAAGTTGTACCTATTGTCATGGCTGCCGAAATGTTTATGGGTATTTATTTCAATCTTTCTTTTTGGTATAAGCTGATTGATGAAACAAAATGGGGAGCTTATTTTTCATTGGTGGGATGCAGTATCATTATCCTGATAAATATTTTCCTTATTCCGGTATTTGGCTATATGGCGTGTGCGTGGGCAGGTTTTGCCGGATATGGAGTAGCTATGCTTCTCTCTTATTTTGTAGGGCAGAAAAAATATCCTATTAATTATGATTTGAAAGCGATAGGTAACTATGTGGCGTTAGCGCTGGTACTTTACATTGTTTCAGTTTATCTTCCTATTCAAAATATATTCTTGTTGTTGGGTGTTCGTACATTACTGTTGTTATTGTTTGTGGCATATATTGTGAAAACGGACTTCCCCTTGCAGCAGATACCTGTTATAAACCGATACATAAAGAAATAGCTATGAGTGACCTGAAGAATGATTTGAAGAATGTGCCTTATATAAAGCAGTTCTTTGGTGAATATCTTGATTTGCGCAAGGATAAGGATAATGAAGCCTTGATTGTAGAAAGTATTCGTAACGGTGTTGAGTTCAAAGGAACTAATTTGTGGATTCTTATATTCGCAATTTTTATTGCTTCATTGGGCTTGAATGTGAATTCTACGGCAGTGATTATCGGTGCTATGTTGATATCTCCGCTGATGGGGCCGATTATGGGAGTGGGGCTGGCTATCGGACAGAATGATTTTGAACTGTTGAAACGTTCTCTGAAAAGTTATTTGGTGGCGACTGTATTTAGTGTGATTACATCCACGATTTATTTTTCGCTGACTCCGTTGGATGAAGTGCAATCGGAGTTGCTGGCACGTACTTCTCCTACTATATATGATGTGCTTATAGCTTTATGCGGTGGCTTGGCCGGTATTATCGCCTTGTCTACAAAGGAGAAGGGGAATGTTATTCCGGGGGTAGCTATTGCTACGGCTTTGATGCCGCCTTTGTGTACTGCCGGATTCGGGCTTGCTACCGGAAATTTACTTTATTTTTTAGGTGCGTTCTATTTGTATTTTATCAATTCAGTATTTATCAGTCTGGCTACTTTTATCGGGGTGCGTGTCATGCATTTCCAACGTAAGGAGTTTGTGGATAAGGAGCGTGAGAAATTGGTAAAGAAATATATTATTTTTATTACTTTGGCTACGATGTGTCCTGCTGTTTATCTGACTTATGGCATTGTAAAAAGTACTATTTATGAAGCTTCTGCCAACAACTTTATCAACGAGGAGCTGAATTTTAATAATACCCAAGTAATAGACCGGAAGATTTCTTTCGAGAAGAAGGAAATACGTGTTGTGCTAATAGGCAATGAGGTTTCGGAAACAGAAATAGCAACCGCAAGGGATAACTTGAAACTTTTTAATCTGGCAGGAACCAAACTGGTTGTTCTTCAAGGAATGAATAATGATGCGATGGATATTGGCAGTATAAAGGCGCAAGTGATGGAGGACTTTTATAAGAATAGTGAGAAACGTTTGCTGGAGCAGCAGGAAAAGATTAAGTCTTTGGAAAACGAACTTAATGTATATGCCGCATACAATACCGTAGATAAAAAGATAATTCCCGAACTTAAAGTACTTTATCCTGCAGCAGAAGCTATAGCCATGGCGAAGACTGTGGAATTGCAGGTAGACTCAACCCAAACGGACACATTGACAATAGTCTTGATGAAATTCAGTAAAAAACCTGTAGGAAAAGAACAGGAAAAGATTTCCGAATGGTTGAAGGCACGTGTCGGGGCGAAAAAACTTAAATTAATTGTAGAATAAAACCATGAAAAAACTACTATTGCTGCTGTCTTTCCTGCCTTTATGTATATGGGGTAATGAGGGAATGTGGCTTCCTTGTTGCCTTAGCAAACAAACTCAACAAGTGATGAAAGAAATGGGATTGGAACTTTCATCTGAACAATTGTATAATCCCGGAGGAAAAGCATTGGCTAATGCTGTTGTTAGTTTTGGAGGTTTTTGCTCGGGGGTTGTTGTATCTCCGGATGGCTTGGTTTTTACTAACCACCATTGTGGGTATGATGCCATTCAGCAGCATAGTTCTATGGAGCATGATTATTTGCGAGATGGTTTTGTAGCCGACTCCTTAAGTAAGGAGCTTCCTAATCCGGATTTATTTGTCAGTTTCCTGATACGCACAGAGGATGTGACGGAGCGTGTGTTGCAAGCTATTCCAGTCGGGACAAAGGAAAATGACCGTGCGCTGATTGTGGATTCTATTTCCACATTGCTTGCTCAGGAAGCTGTGGCGAATGATACGTTGCTGCGTGCTGAGATAACTCCTTTTTATGGTGGTAATGAGTTTTATCTGTCTGTGTATAAAGATTATTATGATGTTCGTCTGGTGTTTGCTCCTCCCTCTTCTGTAGGCAAGTTTGGCGGGGATACAGATAATTGGGTATGGCCCCGCCATACCGGGGATTTCTCTGTTTTTCGTATTTATGCTGATCAGAATAATCAACCGGCAGCTTATTCTCCGGAGAATGTGCCTTATCATCCGGATTATTTTGCTCCTGTTTCTTTGGGCGGGTATGAACAAGGTTCATTTTGCATGACTATGGGATATCCCGGTTCTACCAGCAGGTATTTGTCTTCATTTGGGATAGACGAAAGGATTAATACGGATAATGCCGCTATGATTAATGTCCGTACCATCAAGCAGGCTATCTGGAAAAATGCAATGGAAAAAAGTGATGATATCCGCATTAAATATGCTTCCAAGTATGCACAAAGCTCTAACTATTGGAAGAATAGTATAGGCATGAATCAAGCGGTAAAAGAGTTGAAAGTGATAGAGAAAAAACAAGCTTTGGAGCGCCAGTTGCAAGAATGGATCCGTCGGGAACCTGATAAGCGAAGCAAATATGCAAGGGTTCTGACTGAACTGGAGCTGAATTATCGTAATCGTAGAAATGCGGCGCGGGCTATGGCATATTTTGGAGAAACATTTGCTAATGGACCGGAGTTGATTACGGCAGCCTTGGCTGTACTGAATTTTGATTTTGAGGCAGAGGAGAGTGATTTGGAGCGTAATATGCGGCAATTGTTGGAGATTTATGCCAATATGGATATAAGTGTGGATAAACAAGTCTTTGTGGCTATGTTGAAAGAATATGCGGCTGAGGTAGGCAAGGAGTTTTTACCTGATGTTTATCCATTGATAGAGAAAGATTTTAAAGGTGATTACCAAGCTTATGTAGATGATTTGTATGCTCGTTCCTCTTTAAAGACACCGCATGGGTTTGAACAGGTGGTGAAGGGAGATACCACTTATGTCTTGTTTGATGACCCTGCGGCTTCTTTTGCTATTGATATGTTGGTGAAATTTTATGAATTCAATCAGTCGGTGGAAGAAGCTAGTATGAATATTGAGAAAAATGAACGTTTGCTGAATGAAGCAATGCGTGAGATGGAGGCAGATAGGGTGTTTTATCCGGATGCTAATTCTACTATGCGTCTGAGTTTTGGCATGGTGGGTGGTTACTCACCGAAAGATGCTATTGAATATTCTTACTTTACGACGACAAAAGGTATTTTTGACAAGATAAGGCAGTATAAGGGAGATAGTGATTTCGATGTGCTTCCTTCTGTAGTCGAATGCTTGAGAAGGAAGGATTTCGGACGTTATGCTACCGGAGATGGTAATATGAATGTTTGCTTTATTTCGGATAATGATATTACGGGAGGGAATTCCGGTAGTGGAATGTTTAATGGAAAAGGGGAATTAATAGGTCTTGCTTTTGACGGGAATTGGGAAGCAATGAGTGGAGATATTGTTTTTGAACCTAATTTGCAGCGTTGTATCGGGGTGGATATCCGCTATGTTCTTTACATGATTGAAAAATATGGGAAAGCTTCCCGTTTGGTCGATGAACTGAAATTGACAGACTAAAAGAAAAATATGATCAATGGCCTTGGCTACGTCATCCATCGGGATGCGCTGCTCCGAGCACACCTTGCGCAATTCCTTGGCGCGTTTTTCCTCGGCGGGATGACCGGCGAAGATATGATCCGAACCACCAAAGCAACCGGGAACGTGCGATTCCCATGTCTTGACTTTCTGTGACATCTCAAATCTCCTTTCCTTTAAGGATGCGATCGTTCCACACGATGTCAAGATGCGATGCATTGATTCCCTAAAAAGGAAGTAAGGTTTACAGTGCATGAGAGGCGAAAGCGTCCATTGCAGTGGGGCATGATTTGTTTTCTCTCATGTGGTTGCCTTTTCCCTTGCCTTGGGTACACTCAGGACAATCAGTCACAGTCTAACCTTTGGGGGATTATCATGAAACACAATAACGCGCTGCTGCACGGCTGCCTCCTCGCCGCCGGTCTGACGCTCCTTCCGTTCGCCGCCCACGCCACCGGCCTGAGCAACCATTTTCTCGCGGAAAACTCGTTCACCCAGTCCGTCAAGGACGGCTACCAGGACATCAAGAAAGAGGTGAAGGAAACCGTCGACGAGCTTACCGGCGACGACAAGACCGATACCCAGAAGTTCCAGGAACGCCGGGACAAGGATCTGAAGAAGTATCAGAAGGAAGTCCGCGACGCCCAGAAGGACTACGCGAAGAAACGCGAAAAGGCCCAGCGCGAATACCTGAAGCACCACAAGCAGAAATAGCTGAAACCACACTAAGAATGAGTGCTGTCGCAAAGTCGACCTGAATTCCCA
>OGYS01001909.1_pt1 | contig 11267 bp, 9 predicted proteins | sample 1576611 | NCBI WGS metagenome assembly OGYS01 (sample SAMEA3541571, study PRJEB24748) | human gut metagenome | biome: human gut; feature: human-associated habitat; material: faeces | place: China | collected 2012
ACACGCTGTCTCTGTCCACCTGAAAGAGCTTTTGGTTTACGGTCAAGCAGTGGTTCAAGGTCAAGGATCTTAGCTGCTTCACGAACCATCTTATCAATCTCCGGTTTCGGAACTTTTCTTAATTTAAGTCCGAATGCCATGTTATCATATACAGTCATATGTGGGTACAGAGCATAGTTCTGGAATACCATCGCGATATCTCTGTCTTTTGGTTCTACATCATTTACCACTTTGTCACCGATCTTGAGTTCACCGCTTGTGATCTCTTCCAGACCTGCAACCATACGAAGTGTGGTAGATTTACCACATCCAGATGGTCCTACAAAAATGATAAATTCTTTATCTTCAATTTCAAGGTTGAAATCTTTAACTGCTTCAAATCCGTTCGGATATGTTTTGTTAATATGCTTTAATGATAAGCTTGCCATTTATTTTTCCTCCTAAATCTTTGTGCGCTTCTTACACACTGTCGCTGTTCTTGTTTCTGAAATAAAGTATATCTGTTTTTACATCGTCGGTCTATAACCGGGTTGAACAAAGATTTTTTAAGAAGGTGTACAAATTGACGAAAGCCTTACAGCAGTTCTTTATAAATGTCCCTCTTTCCGACTCCGCGGTCTTTTGCCACCTTTTTCATGGCTTCTTTCTTATCGATTCCCTGGTTCATATAGTAATCCATATGCTCCTGAACCGTCATTTCTTCCCATTTTGCGCGCTCCTCCTGTAAAATGCTCTCCCGGCTCTTCCCCTCGATCACAAGCACACACTCCCCCTTCGGATCGTTGCTCTCGTAATAGGAAACCGCTTCCGCAAATGTGGTGCGAAATGCAGTCTCATGCTTTTTTGTAAGTTCCCGGCACACAGTCAGATGTCTGTCCCCACCAAGAACTTCTCCAAGCTCTCTCAAGGTTCTCACCAGACGGTGCGGTGCTTCGTAAACGATCACCGTTCTTGTCTCATCTACAAGCTCACCTAGGACTGCCTGTCTTTCCTTTTTGTCCGTTGGAAGAAATGCCTCAAATGCAAATCTTCTGGTGGAAAGCCCGGAAAGTGTCAGTGCCGTAATACAGGCAGCGGCTCCCGGAAGGGAAGTGACCGTAATTCCGGCTTCATAGCACATTTTCACCAGTTCCTCACCCGGATCTGAGATCCCTGGTGTACCGGCATCGGTGATCAGCGCAATATTCATCCCTGTAAGAAGTTTGTCCACCAGAGCGTGTCCCTTTTCTATCTTATTATACTCATGATAACTGGTCATCGGTGTTTTAATCTCAAAATGGTTCAGCAGTTTAATACTGTTCCTGGTATCTTCTGCCGCGATCAGATCAACTTCTTTCAGCGTCCGGATCACCCGGAACGTCATATCTTCCAGATTGCCGATCGGTGTTGCACACAAATATAATGTTCCTGCCATTCGTTACTCCTTTCCAGTTCCTGTCATCCCGTAATACTCCAGGATCTCCCGTGTATAGCTGCCGTCCTTCTCATAAACGATCAGTGGCGGATCTACTGTCATCCGTGATTTGGCACCACGGATTCCTTCTATTAAAACCATGTTCGGTTCCTTATCCACATATGGATACACCAGACGCATTCTTTTTGGCTCCAGCTTCGCCTCACACATTGCTGTCAGAATCTCTGCGAGCCTAAACGGTCTGTGTACCATATAAAATCTTCCTCCAGCTTTTAAAATCCGTGCACTTTCCCGGATAATATCCTCCAGTGTGCACAGTACCTCATGCCTCGCAATTGCCTTAGCACTTTCCGGATTAGCCATTCCATGACCTCCGATCATGTATGGAGGGTTCGTTGTTATCACATCCATGGAACCTTTTCCAAATATCTGTGACGCTTCTTTGATATCTCCCGTCACAATATCGATCTGCTCCTCAAGCCGGTTGTGCCGGACACTCCGACACGCCATATCCGCACTTTCTTCCTGGATCTCCAGTCCTGTAAAATGCTTTCCTTTTGTCTTTGCGGCCAAAAGAATCGGGAGAATTCCCGTTCCTGTTCCAAGATCAAGAACGCATTCTCCCGCTTTTACTTTGGCAAAGGCACTTAAAAGCACTGCATCCATTCCGAAGCAGAACCGCCCCGGGCTCTGGATGATCTCATAGCCTTTTATCTGTAAATCATCGAGCCGTTCTCCCGGCTTAAGATTATTTGTCATCTAACTTTGACGCTCCTTCACCTTTCTCCAGAGCTGCAAGCTCTTTCATTTCCTGTTTGGAAAGCTTCACATCCTTTTTCCGACGGCGCGGTTTGAACTTCAGGTCAGCTGCCGGATATTCACGGATTTCTTTCTCATCATTGTCCAGAGTTACAATAACCCTGACAAGCTGACGCAGTACGCTTAATGACTGTACTTCACCTTTCAGTCCTTCCGGAGTTGTCACCGCCTCACCTGCAGACGGAAGATTATTGTTGAGTTCCTCGTATGTTTCTTCCTCATTTGTCAGGCAGCACATCAGTCTGCCACATACACCTGAAATCTTAGTCGGGTTCAGAGACAGATTCTGTTCTTTTGCCATCTTGATCGAAACCGGTGCAAACTCAGACAGATAGGTGTGGCAGCAAAGCTCTCGTCCGCAGATCCCGATTCCTCCGCGGATCTTCGTCTCATCTCTTACACCGATCTGGCGAAGTTCGATCCTGGTACGGAATACCGCTGCCAGATCCTTTACCAGTTCACGGAAATCAATTCTTCCGTCTGCGGTAAAGTAAAACAGCACTTTATTGTTGTCAAAGGTATATTCTGCATCGATCAGCTTCATCTCCAGTCCATGCTTGTGGATCTTTTCCAGACAAATCTGAAATGCTTCTTTTTCTTTTTTGCGATTCTTTTCTTCTACACGGCGGTCATCCTCTGTCGCCAGGCGGATCACCGTCTTAAGAGGCTGGGTGATCTCTTCATCCTTCACTTCCTTCGGTCCCATCACAACGTTACCGAATTCTACTCCTCTCGCGGTCTCTACAATTACCTGATCGCCACGCTTCACCTCAAATTTGCCCGGTGAGAAAAAATAGATCTTTCCTGCAGTCCGAAAACGGACTCCAATTACTTTTGTCATTCCCTAGTTCTCCTTTATTGTCAACAGAAGAAGTTCCATGACAAGATCAAAGTTGACATTGGCGCGCAGTCTCGCCTTTGCTTTCTCAAGTGCTTCCAGAATTGTCTCAATTCCTTCATAAGAGCTCTTTTTCGCACGCTCCCTGATACTGTCGATCTCTTCACCGAAAATCAGTCTGTCGATATTCATTGTTGCTTTATAGATCAGAACATCACGATACCAGATCATAAGGATGTCCAGATAATCTGTGATCTCAATCTTGTAAGCGGAAATCCGTTTCACAGCTTCCACCAGATCACCGAGTTCCATGGTATCGATATTCTTCAGCAGACGAACTGCCTCATCTTTAATTTCATTAAAATGCTCAGAGCCTGCCAGCATAGCAGCTTTTCCAATATTGCCCTGTGCAAATGCAGTACACACGTCTGCCTTGTAATCAGGAACCTGAAGCTGCTCCATCAGATACCTTTTCACAAGCTGATCCTTAATGTTGCGGAGCTTCAGCATAACGCATCTTGAGCAGATCGTTGGGAGCAGACTGTTCGCATTCTCTGTAAGAAGCAGAATTACCGCATAAGCAGGTGGCTCTTCGATTGTCTTCAGCAGAGCATTCTGTGCCTGTACAGTCATCATATCTGCATCCGGCACAATGTAGATCTTGTATTTTCCATTATAAGGCTTCACCTGAATATCCCCATTGATCTGAACCCGGATATCATCTACACTGATGCTGTTCGGCTTTTCATGCGTTACCCAGATAATATCCGGATGATTGCCGCTGACTGCCTGCTTGCACGAATGGCACTCATAGCACGGTTCTGCTCCGCCCTTTTCGCACTGCAGAGTCTGTGCAAAAAGACCTGCAAGCATCTTCTTTCCAGATCCCTTCTCGCCGTTCAGAATATAAGCATGTGATACTTTATCTTCTGTAACTGCGTTCTGTATATACTGAATGATCTCGCTATGTCCTACGACATCTTTAAATCCTGACATATTATCACCCTCTTCTTTCTTACTATTCCATTAGTATAACATAAATTTATGCAGATACCTAGAGCAAATTCCTGTGGTCTTTCTGAATTATTTCTGAAAATTCTGCGAATTTCGCTTTGTAGGTATGTTGAAATCATATCTTCTGCACACAAACTATCTTCTCAATAATAAAAGATGACAACTTTTCCGATATGTCTTATAATAAACATGAATATATAAAGCTTCTGTATCCAATGATGTAATCGGATTGCTCCATTTCCACGCAATTTATTCTTTTGATACTTACATCATACAAGATGTTGGGGTCAAAAGGTATTTTGGCCAGACAAACTTTATATAAGTTTCTTACACAGAAAGGGGATGAACTCATGCTGGAGGTAAAAAATCTTACATTCCAGGTGAATGAAAACGGAATAGAACGAAGTATCGTAGAAAATATCAGTTTTAACGTAGAAGACGGAGAAATGCTGGTGATCACCGGTCCGAACGGAGGTGGCAAATCCACACTTGCAAAAGTGCTGATGGGGATTGACCAGGCAAGTGCCGGACAGATCATCTTAGACGGAACCGATATCAGTGATTATGATATCAACCACAGGGCAGAAGCCGGAATCGGTTACGCATTCCAGCAGCCACCGCGCTTCAAAGGAATGACGGTAAGCAAGCTTTTATCACTTGCGGCTGGAGAAGATCTGACAAGAGATGTCTGTTGCAGACTTTTAAGTACCGTTGGACTTTGTGCCAACGAATACATTGAACGTGAAGTAGACGGAACCTTATCCGGCGGTGAAATGAAGCGTCTGGAAATTGCAACCGTTCTCGCAAAGCCGCACAAACTCTGTATTTTCGATGAACCGGAGGCCGGAATCGATCTCTGGAGTTTTTCTATGTTGATCGAACAGTTTGAAAAAATGCACAAAGAGAAAAAGCAGAGTCTTATTCTTATTTCCCATCAGGAAAGAATCATCAAAATGGCTGACCGGATCATGGTAATCGAAGGCGGAAAGATTGCTTCGATCGGACAGACCGCGGATATCCTTCCACAATTATTAGGGAAGACAGCAGATTCTTACAGCTGTCTGAAATGTAGATAGCAGGGGAGGAAGATACAATGACTTTATTGGATAAAATTACAGAAAAAGTATTAGCTCAGATCGATGATACCGGTTTTACACAGTCCGGTGCATTCAATTTACGACATAATGGGATCGCGCTCTGCCACGGTGACAGTGAGCATATTAAAATCAAGAAAAAACAGGACAAGCCGGGAATCGATATTTTCATCGATGGAAAAACAGACTGCGAAGAAGTTCATATTCCGGTTGTTGTTGACGCAAGCGGAATGACGGACGTTGTTTACAATGATTTTTATGTAGCAGAAGGTGCAAATGTAACCATCGTTGCCGGATGTGGTATCCACAACAGCGGATGTAACGAAAGCCGCCATGATGGTATTCATACTTTCCATGTGGAAAAAAATGCAAATGTACGCTATGTAGAAAAGCATTACGGAGAGGGTGAAGGCACCGGAGCCCGTGTACTCAATCCTGTTACCGAAGTTTATCTTGGTGAAAATTCTGTATTTACGCTGGATACTGCTCAGATCAAAGGAGTCGATTCTACGGTTCGTGAAAATAATGTACATCTGGAAGCCGGTTCCAAGCTTTATGTCATTGAAAAACTGATGACACATGGAAAACAGGAAGCTACTTCAAATATGATGGTGGAACTGCTCGGAGAAGGCAGCTCTGCGCAAATCGTATCCCGTTCGGTCGCAAAAGGCGAATCCAGACAGGTCTTCCATCCGAGGGCTGTCGGAAAGAACCGTTGCCATGCACATGTTCAGTGTGATTCTATTATCATGGATCATGCAGAAGTAAGTTCAATTCCTGAGATCAATGCGAAGCATGTGGATGCGGCTATTATCCACGAAGCTGCGATCGGAAGGATCAATGATGAGCAGTTGATCAAGCTGCGGACTCTTGGAATGACGGAAGAGGAAGCAGAAGGGGTGATTATTGAGAACTTCTTGAATTAGAGTCATACGTAGCGTGGAAATATGACAAAAAAACGAAATCCATCTTCGGTTCCATAGTGCAAAGGCGCTGATACCGAAGATGGATTCCTTTTTTTCTGGATATTGACTCCACTACATTATAAAATCTTATTTAATAAACTTCATGAATTTCTCAATGAGAAGTTCATGTGGACAGGCTGAGCCTGTCTCGCTTGGGTGTTGAAATCTCTACTGTCCAAGTATCTTTTTACAGATTTTTTCAAGGATGTCTTCAAGGTCTGTGTTTTCGTAGCGTTCTGTGATTCCGGCGTGGGCGAGGTTTTCTTCGGAGAAATCTTTGGAATCGGCGAGGAAACGGCGGCACATTTCGGCGTATTTGGGTTCTTTCTGGGTTTTCTCACGGGCGAGGGCGCGGGTTAAGCGCTCTCCGTCTTCTACCTCGATGTAAAGTGGAACTACTTTTTCGTTTCCAAAATAGGTTTTCAATTTTTCATAGGATTCAAGAGTTCCGATCATGAGATAATCCTGATTTTTTTGTTCAAAATTGAACTGCCCGTCATCAGCGGTGAAATAGTGCCAGATACCATAAACTGTATTGTAAGCACGTTCTTCGATCAATCGGCCTTCTGTTTTGAACTTTTCAAGTTCAGTTTCGTCTGTAAAGAAATATTCTTCGCCTTCTTTTTCTCCCTCACGCCGTGGACGGGTTGTATAGATCGTTACATTTTTTAACTGTGGCATTCTTTTTCTCAGTTCTTTGTAGATTGTGTCTTTCCCCGTTGAACTTTTTCCCATCAGATAATATATTTTACTCATGTTTCCACACCTTTATCTTGCCTTCCGTCTGTATTCCTTCTATTTGGAGATTCTGTGTTTCATAATAACAAAGAAGTTCTACTGCTTCCCGGCTGATCCGCTCTCCGGGTACGATAACCGGGCTTCCCGGTGGGTAGAGATATGCATATTCCAGAGAAATGTGTCCTTCACTTTCTTTCCACGGAATCTCTTCTGCTTCTCCGTCTTCTTCCCGGTCTGCTGCCTCCTGCGGTGTAAAATACTGCTCCAGTCTAGGAAGCTCTCCGGAAATCTCTATGCTTCCGGAAACAGCTGTTTTTGCTTCCAGCTGACCGTCTATTTCCAGTAACGCAGCTTTTAACCTGTCCAGTCCTTCCTGCGTATCTGCCACGGTCGTCATCGCAAGTACATAGGTTCCTCCGGTCATTTCCATTTCCAGATGATATTCTTTTCGTAGCCGGTCCGCAAGCTCCGGACTTGTAATATTTGCATTTGCTGTGGAAATCACAACTTTGGAAATATCATAATGTTCTGTACGGAGAATCTGTAAATGCTGTAATGGTTCCAGCTCTTCTCTGAACTTTTGTAGTCTCTCCACATAAAGTTCAAATGCATTTTCACATTTTCCATCCAAGAAATCCACGCAGGCATCCAGGCTTGCCATGAAAATATACGACGGACTGCTGCTCTGCAACATATCCAGATATTTCTTAATTCTTCTTCGATTGGCAAGCTTTCCGTTAATATGCAGGATCGCTGTCTGGGTAAGGGACGGCAGTGTCTTGTGCAGACTGTTGATCACCACATCTGCTCCCAGATCATTTGCACGCCCCGGAAATGCCGGATGAAATCCGAAATGCGGTCCATGTGCTTCATCTACGATCAGTGGAATCCTATACGAATGTGCCACTTCTGCAATTCCTTTCACATCCGATACCACGCCATCATAATTTGGAGATACGATCACAACGGCTTTGATATCCGGCTCTGCAGCAAGTGCTTTTGCCACATCTTCTTTGCTGATCTCCCCGTTCATATGCATGGAAATATCAAATTCCGGATACACATAGCGCGGTACAAGGCCATTCATATAGATTGCATGGTAAATGGATTTGTGACAATGGCGTGCCACCAGAATCTTATCTCCCCGGTGCGTACATCCCATCACTGCACTTAAAATTCCGGCAGTACTTCCATTTACCAGAAAATGACTTTCCTCTGCCCCAAATACCCTTGCGGCTCTTTCCTGCTCTTCTTTTAAAATACCATCTGCGTGATGCAGATCATCGAAACCATCGATTTCCGTGATATCCAGATCGTATGGGAGTTCAATTCCAAGAAGTGTCTTGTTTCTCTTATGTCCTGGCATGTGAAATGCGTAAAAATCGCTCTCGGAATATGCTTTTAATTTATCGTATAGTCGTTCCATTTTAAACCTCTTTAAGTCTTTTAGAAACATCATATAATTTTTCTTCCAAAAACGCAAGAGGACGAAACGGTTCTCCCATTTCGTCCTTTCCATATATTCCGGCTTACACAGCTACAATCTCAAACACTTCCGCCTGGAAATCTCCCTTATCATTCACGCCCTTCTTCCATACACCGGACGCAGAATCGGACAGGATCATTCCGACTTGCATCAGCTCATCGCCATAGCAGTCATAAGCATATCCGCTGACCTTATAACAGGTATCTTCTTTCAGCCCTTTCAGCTTCAGTCTCTTAAATCCAACATTGACCGGCTGCATTACCCGGTAATAACCAACCAGCGCCTTCTTCTGATCCTCCGATACGATCATCCATGCGGTCTCATTTCCCTCAAACGGACTCTTCAGTCGATAGAAAGTTCCTTTCTGGATCAGATCTCTCTTCTCCTTCATAAATGCGATCTGACGGCGGATTTCTGCCTTATCTTCCTCGCCAAGCTTTAAAAGGTCAAGCTCATATCCAAAAGTTCCAAAGTAAGCCACATCTGCTCTTGTCTCGATCGGTGTCACACGGTTTGTCTGGTGGTTCGGTGATGCGGATACATGGCTTCCCATGCAGCTTACCGGATAAACCATCGAAGTTCCATACTGGATTTTCAGACGTTCGATTGCGTCAGTATCATCCGAAGTCCATCCCTGCGGTGCGTAGTAAAGCATTCCCGGATCAAATCTTGCCCCACCACTTGCACAGGATTCAAACAATACATGCGGAAAACGGCTGGTCAGGCGCTCATACAGTTCATACACACCAAGGATATATTTGTGGCAGACCTTTCCCTGATACTCTCTGTCATTTCCATTGGAGAACACCTCTGAAAATGTACGGTTCATATCCCATTTGATATAAGATACCGGCACTTCTGCAAGAAGATTTTCCAGCATGTCCCCGATATATTCACGTACCTCTTTCTTAGAAAAATCCAGTACATACTGTGTCCGGCTGTGGCAGATCCGCTTGCCCTGTTCTGCAAGAAGCCAGTCCGGATGCGCCCTGTACAGATCACTGTCTTTGTTCGTCATCTCCGGTTCAATCCAGAGCCCGAATTTTAAATCTTTGGCATTGATCTTTTCTGCCAGCTCCTTTAACGTTCCTTTCAGCTTTTCCTCATTCGGATACCAGTCGCCAAGAGAAGAAGTACTGTCATCTCTCTTTCCAAACCATCCGTCATCCAATACAAAAAGCTCCATTCCAAGATCTGCTGCCGCATCCGCAAGTCCCAGAAGCTTTGGCGCATCAAAATCAAAATAAAATGCTTCCCAGCTGTTGATCAGAATCGGACGAACCTTATCTCTCCATGTTCCCCTTGCCAGACGTGTGCGGTACAGCTTGTGAAAGGTCTGGCTCATTCCGTTAAGTCCGGCTTCCGAATATACCATTACCATCTCCGGTGTCTGGAAGGATTCGCCTTTTCCAAGTGTCCACTTAAATCCATTTGGATGGATTCCCATCAGCACACGGGCGGTATCATAATTGTCTACCTCTGTCTGTGCAAGGAAATTTCCGCTGTAAACCAGGCTGAAACCGTAGACCTGCCCCTGGAACTCGTCTGCATTTTCACGCGCAAGTGCAAGGAACGGATTGAACTGGTAGCTGCTGCATCCGCGCATACTGTAAATACTCTGGATACCGTAATCCAGCTTATGTCTTCTCACATGGCGCTCTCTCGCCCACACACCGGCAAGATCGATCATCTCATAATCCTTGTCCGGCAGATCCACACAGGCGCTCATTGCAGAAAGAAGTGTGATCTTTTCGTCAGAATCACATTCAAAACGTACACTTCTCGCGATCACCGGAAATGCTTCATAGATCGTATATAAAAGGACAATTCTTGTATTGATACTTGTATCCTCCAGAACCAGTTCCAGAGTCTGCGCCTCATCATCACTTTCTACATAAGTCGCCGGAAGTCCTTCAAGCTTTGGTTTGCCATTATAAATTTTATGCTCTTTATATACAAACTCGACTACATGGCTTCCATTCTCCCGCTCGATCTCATATGCCGGAAAACGCATATCTCCGCAGCCGAAAGTCGGATACTCCTGCTTGATATTCTCCAGTGAGAATGTAGAATTTCCCTCGAAAGCATACGGTGACATATCACGCATCGCATATTCAAAAAGATGGCTGAAATCTTCTCTGTGTGTCAGGCGTTTTCCATAGTAGAGCTGTCCCGGCTGGTCGTTGTCAAGGATCTTGATGATATAGCTGATCTCCTGGTTGTAGAGATGAAACTCTCTTGTTTTTTCATTGTATATGATTGGCATATCGTTTCTCCTCATTCCGTATTGTATAACGTTCATTTTTCCGTATTATCTGTATAGTATCACTGTTGGTTTTTCAGCGTCAATGATTCCTGCGGATAAATTTGTAAAAACGTACACTCAAAAAAGGGACTCTGTCCTTTCCTGAAAGACATCATCCCTTTTCCTTTCTTAGCAGATTTATTTAATTTTCTCTTTGTATTCTTTTACTCTGCACTACTGTCCACTTTCCATCCAAGCGCTTTCTCTACCGTATCGATCAGTACCCGGCTTACTCTTTGTGAACCGTCCATCTGTACATAATAGTAGGTCGCACTGTCGTCCTTGCTTCCCACATAGAATGTAACTGTCTTTTCCTTGTCATCATCCGACGTATCCTTGTAAGTCAGCTCCACCTTCGTCCGCTGATCTTCCGCAAGCCCGTAATTGCCAAGCGTCGCGTCCGTCACATGATAATCTGCACAATCTGTAAAATAGAATCCGGAAAGTGCTGTCATAATACTTGTGACAGTATCTTCCTGATCCTCATTGTCCGCTTCGTAGGTTTTTACCTCGTCACCCGGTTTTGTCACAGTCTCTTTTACAAAGTTATCGGATGTAACTGTTACAAAGCTGTCCTTTTCAGCAACATCTGCA
>OGYS01001911.1_pt1 | contig 11267 bp, 5 predicted proteins | sample 1576611 | NCBI WGS metagenome assembly OGYS01 (sample SAMEA3541571, study PRJEB24748) | human gut metagenome | biome: human gut; feature: human-associated habitat; material: faeces | place: China | collected 2012
CCAATAAATATATAATTGTAAGGCTTTCAGCCTAACTGCAAAATTCCCATTTAACCGATAAATTCCCATTTAACGAATGAAATATATAAATAAAGAATTATGAATAAAAGACCATTTATCATCTTATCAGCTTTTCTGTTGCTATTTTCCTTGATAGAAAAAGGGCAGGCTACAGAAACTTACCGTCCCGAGACATCGGTTGCCGGATTCATCCAGCTTCCCGGTAGCGGGCGACAAGTCTATAATTTCAATCCGGGATGGCGCTTTTTCAGAGGCGATGTCCGGGGAGCAGAAGCGGTAAACTTCGATGACCGTTCCTGGAATGTCGTTTCCACCCCTCATACCGTAGAGTTGATGCCGGCCGAAGGAAGCGGATGCCGCAATTATCAGGGACCGGCCTGGTACCGTAAACACTTTGTCCTCCCCGCTGAAACAAAAGGGCAACGGGTGGTGCTTCATTTTGAAGCAGCTATGGGCAAACAGATTCTTTATCTGAATGGTAAACGCATTCAGGAACATCTGGGAGGTTATCTGCCTTTTACTTTAGACTTGACCGCCAATGGCGTACAAGCCGGAGACTCCTGTCTGCTCGCTGTTTTCACGGACAACAGTGATGACAAATCCTATCCTCCCGGAAAACGTCAATATACATTAGACTTTGCTTATCATGGTGGCATTTATCGTGATGTATGGATGATTGCCAAATCTCCGGTAGCTATTACTGACGCTATTGATTCACAAATCGTTGGCGGTGGAGGTGTATTCGTTCATTTTGATAAGATCAGTGACAAGAGTGCGCAGGTATATGTAAACACCGAAGTTCAGAATGACGACACCCGTTCCGAGTCAGTCACTGTAGAAACGACTTTGACAGATGCGGATGGAAAAGTAATCAAGCGTAGTTCAGGAAAACTTTCTTTAAAGCCGGGAGAGAAGAAATCCATCCGTCAACAGATGGAAGTAAAGAATCCTACTCTTTGGTCACCGGATACACCTTATTTATATAGGGTACAATCACGTATTAAAAAAGGAAATAAATCCATTGACGGAGGCATTACCCGTGTCGGTATTCGTCTGGCAGAATTCCGTGGTAAAGACGGATTCTGGCTGAATGGCAAACCTTTCGGACAACTGGTAGGAGCCAACCGCCATCAGGATTTTGCATACGTAGGCAATGCTTTGCCGAACTCACAGCAATGGCGTGACGCCAAACGTCTGCGTGATGCCGGATGTACCATTATTAGGGTAGCCCACTATCCCCAAGACCCAGCCTTTATGGATGCCTGTGACGAGCTCGGTTTGTTCGTGATTGTCGCTACTCCGGGATGGCAGTATTGGAACAAAGACCCGAAATTCGGGGAGTTGGTTCATCAGAATACCCGCGAAATGATTCGTCGTGACCGTAATCACCCTTCCGTATTGATGTGGGAACCCATCTTGAATGAAACCCGCTATCCGCTCGATTTTGCCTTGAAAGCTCTTGAGATTACCAAAGAAGAATATCCCTATCCAGGACGTCCGGTAGCTGCTGCCGATGTCCATTCGGCCGGAGTGAAAGAGCATTATGACGTTGTTTATGGCTGGCCGGGTGATGATGAAAAGGAAGACAAGCCGGAGCAATGTATCTTTACCCGTGAATTCGGGGAGAATGTAGACGACTGGTATGCTCACAACAATAATAACCGTGCCAGCCGCAGTTGGGGAGAACGCCCGTTACTGGTACAGGCTATGTCCTTGGCAAAGAGCTATGACGAGATGTACCGCACGACCGGTTTATTTATCGGTGGCGCCCAATGGCATCCGTTCGATCATCAGCGTGGTTACCATCCGGATCCTTATTGGGGCGGTATTTATGATGCTTTCCGTCAGAAGAAATATGCGTATGAAGTATTTCGCAGCCAGTCGCCGGCCAGCCTCCAACACCCATTGGCAGAATGTGGCCCGATGATATTCATTGCTCATGAAATGTCACAGTTCTCCGATAAGGACGTAGTTGTATTCACAAACTGTGATTCAGTCCGTCTTTCTATTTATGATGGAACGAAAACCTGGACGAAACCGGTGGTTCATGCCAAAGGGCACATGCCGAATGCTCCCGTTATATTCGAGAATGTCTGGGACTTTTGGGAAGCACGCGGATATAGCTATACTCAAAAAAACTGGCAAAAAGTGAACATGGTTGCCGAAGGAATCATCGACGGAAAAGTGGTATGCACTCAAAAGAAAATGCCTTCCCGACGTTCCACCAAACTACGTCTTTATGTAGATACTCAAAAAGTGAACCTGATAGCTGATGGCTCCGACTTTATCGTCGTAGTTGCTGAAGTAACCGATGATAGTGGGAATGTGCGCCGTCTGGCAAAAGACAATATCGTTTTCACGGTAGAAGGTGAAGGAGAAATCATCGGAGATGCTACTATTGGCGCCAATCCCCGTGCGGTAGAGTTCGGCTCTGCTCCGGTGTTGATTCGTTCTACCCGGAAAGCCGGAAAAATAAAGGTGAAAGCCCGCGTACAGTTTGAGGGCACTCAAGCTCCGACAGCTACTGAAATTGAACTGGAAAGCGTTCCTGCAGAACTTCCTTTCTGCTATGAGGAACAGACTTATGAAATACAAAGGACAACACCGTCCACTCTCAATGTAAACCCGGGCAAAGAATCATCTGAAGGAAAAGTGCAACTGACAGAGGAAGAACGCCAACGGGTGTTGGATGAAGTAGAACGTCAACAGACTGAATTTGGAACTGAAAAATAGTACGATAAAGTGATTAGCAGGTTAGTGATTAGAGATTAGCGGGGTGACCTGCCAACTTGTTTTTTATATGTTACTAAAGCACTATTCAAAAAAAAAGACTATCTTTGAGTACGTTTAATTCCAATTATAGCCATCAATGAGAAAACGGAATATTCTAATACTATTACTATCCATGATAGGCATGTATGCTTTTGCCTATCCAAATATGATTGTAGAACACTACACGGCTGAACGTGGTTTGCCTAATAATATCGTAAACTGTACATTAAAAGGACAAGACGGATTTATCTGGTTTGGTACCTGGTATGGACTATGCAGCTTTGACGGAAGTAAATTCCGTTCCTACGATAACCATGACGGCTTTTATTCCACAGATATTCCGCCGCGTAAAATTCAGCGTATCGTAGAAGATAAGAATGGTTTTCTGTGGATTAAGACTATCGACCGTAAGCTCTATCTGTTTGATAAACGGCATGAGAGCTTTCATGCCGTCTACGATGATGTGAAAGAATATTCCGAGAACATTCAGATTATCAAAATTCAGACGACCGAAGACGGCGACGTATTGTTGCTGACAAAAGATAAAAGTCTTTTGCGTGCGTACACCGACAAGGAAGGTAAAATAACGATGAAACAATTGCATGATTCGCGTCCTAACGTGAACGTGTACGACATGCGTCTGAAACACAACATATTCTGCGAAACAGCCGAGTTTATCAATTGGATCGGTATGGATTATCAGATTCTGTCCCTACGGAAAGGGGAAGCGCTGAAAGACAAACCTGCCGACTTTATACAGAAAAAAGTATCTGCTAACCCGGATCAGTTTACTTGTGCCTCTTATAATTCTAAATTCTTATGGTTGGGAGACAAGAAAGGCCACATTTATAGCATTGATCCGCAAAACGGAGTGGTCAACCGTTACGAGATACCGGAAATCAAACAGCCGGTTTCTAATTTGCTGGTAACGGAATCCGGTTTGATGTACATTACCACCAACGAAGGAGCATACGAGTACAATATCGGCTACAAGCAGTTGACCAAACTCCCCTTTACCATCCCCGAAAAAGACAATGGAATTATATTCTATGATAAATATGATAAGGTATGGTTTCAGGAGGGTAACCAAGCATTGACCTATTATGATCCCCTGAACAGGAGCCATCACCGCTTTACATTCCCCAATCAGAACGCAATCGGCAATTTTGAAATGCAGGATGCCGGCGAACAGGGCATGTTCTTTATGACTCCGGGAGGAGAAATTCTTCTATTCGACAGGGAGAAACTGGAAATGACCCGTATCAACCAATTGAAGCCTTTCTCCGACGATCTTCCCAATCAGCTTTTCTTCCATCTTCTGCTGGATAAAGATGGCATCCTTTGGCTGGCATCTACGAGCAACGGAGTATACAGGCTTAATTTCCCCAAGAAGCAATTCCAACTGCTGACAGAAGTTTCTCCATCTCCGGTAGTGCCCGAGAGATCGACTTCCTGGAACCAGGGAATACGTGCCCTCTTCCAGGCGCAAAATGGAGATATTTGGGTAGGAACCCGCTGGCAAGCCCTGTATCGCCTGGATCGTAACGGACAAGTGAAACAAATCTTCTCGGATAAGAACTATCTGTTGGGAGCCGTATATCATATTATGGAAGACAAAGACGGTAATCTTTGGTTTTCTACCAAAGGAAACGGGCTTGTTAAAGCCGAACCGGACATGAATTCACCGCACGGGTTGCGTTTTACCCGTTATATCAATGACCCCAAGAATCCGAATTCTATCAGTAACAACGATGTGTACTTTACTTATCAGGACAGCCAGGGACGCATTTGGGTAGGATTACTGGGAGGAGGTCTGAATCTAATTTCCGAAGAGAACGGAGCAATTACCTTTATACATAAATACAATGGCTTGAAACAATATCCTGCATACGGTCTTTATATGGAGGTGCGTACCATGACGGAAGATGAAGACGGACGTATTTGGGTAGGAACAATGGATGGCCTGATGTCTTTCGACGGGCATTTCACTACCCCCGAACAGATCCAGTTTGAAACGTACCGCCAGGTCAGCGAAAATTCAAACGTAGCGGATAATGATATTTATGTACTCTACAAAGATACTGATTCGCAAATCTGGGTAAGTGTATTTGGAGGCGGTTTGAATAAATTAGTCCGCTATGATAAAGAAAAGCGTGAACCGATCTTCAAATCATACGGCATACGTGAAGGAATGAATAACGATGTAGTCAAATCCATCGTAGAAGATAAAAACGGTAACTTGTGGTTTACGACGGAAATTGGCTTGTCCTGCTTCAATAAGGCTACTGAACAGTTTCGTAACTACGACAAATACGACGGTTTCCTGAACGTAGAACTGGAAGAGGGTAGTGCCCTCCGTACCTTGAATGGAGATTTGTGGATCGGTACCCGGCAGGGAATCCTGACATTCTCTCCCGACAAACTGGAAACATTGCATACGAACTACGATACACGTATTGTTGACTTTAAAGTTTCCAACCGCGATCTGCGTAGTTTCCGCGAATGTCCGATTCTGAAAGAATCCATCACATACGCCAAAGCAATCGAACTGAACTACAATCAATCCATGTTCACGATTGAATTTGCCGCATTGAATTTCTATAATCAGAACCGGGTATCTTACCGATATATACTCGAAGGATATGAAAAAGAATGGCACTATAACGGAAAGAATCGTATCGCTTCTTATACCAACGTACCTCCCGGAGACTATACATTCCGTGTAGAAACCGTAGATGAAGCCAATCCGGAGCTGGTTTCCAACTGTACATTGGCTATTACTATCCTTCCACCGTGGTGGTTGAGCTGGTGGGCAACCCTTATTTATGTAATTCTAGGTTTGGCAGCTCTCTATTTCAGCCTGCGCCTGGCTTTCTTCATGCTCAAAATGAAGAATGATATTTATATCGAGCAGAAGGTATCGGAGATGAAAATCAAGTTCTTTACCAATATCTCCCATGAATTGCGCACTCCTTTGACATTGATAAAAGGTCCGATACAGGAACTAAGAGAACGCGAAAAGCTCTCTCCGAAAGGATTGCAATATGTGGATCTGATGGAGAAGAACACCAATCAAATGCTGCAATTAGTGAATCAGATCCTTGATTTCCGGAAGATTCAGAACGGCAAGATGCGTTTGCATGTGTCATTAATTGATTTTAATGAGATGATAGCTTCTTTCCAGAAAGAATTCCGGGTACTTTCCGAAGAAAACGAGATCAGTTTTACTTTCCAGTTGCCGGATGAACCGATTATGGTATGGGCGGACAAGGAAAAAATGAGCATTGTTATCCGCAACATCATATCCAACGCATTCAAATTCACTCATTCCGGAGGAAGTATTTATATAACTACCGGATTGACAGACGACGGTAAACGTTGTTACGTACGGGTGGAAGATAACGGAGTAGGTATTCCACAAAATAAACTGACCGAGATTTTCGAACGATTCTCGCAAGGAGAGAACGCGAAAAACTCCTATTATCAGGGCACTGGTATCGGATTAGCACTTTCAAAAGAGATCGTCAATCTGCATCACGGACAGATTCGTGCCGAAAGTCCCGAAGGACAAGGAGCAGTGTTTATTGTAGAACTCCTGATGGATAAGGAACATTACCGCCCATCGGAAGTAGACTTCTATGTGGGAGATACGGAGACAGCCCCTGTTTCGGTAGAACAAGACCCTGTTGCAAATGCCATATCCGAAGACGGTACGGAAGAAGAACCGGAAATCGACGCTTCATTACCGACCCTTCTGTTGGTGGAAGATAACAAAGACCTTTGCCAGTTGATAAAGCTTCAGCTGGAAGACAAATTCAATATCCATATTGCCAATAACGGAGTGGAAGGTTTGAAGAAAGTACATCTGTATCATCCGGATATTGTGGTGACCGATCAGATGATGCCCGAAATGGATGGGCTTGAAATGTTGCAATCCATCCGCAAAGATTTCCAAATCAGTCATATCCCTGTCATTATCCTGACTGCGAAGAATGATGAAGGCGCCAAGACCAAAGCGATCACTTTAGGGGCGAACGCCTACATTACCAAACCTTTCAGTAAGGAATATCTGTTGGCACGTATCGACCAGTTGCTTGCCGAACGGAAACTGTTCCGTGAACGAATCCGTCAGCAAATGGAAAACCAGACGACGACCGAAGAAGACAGCTACGAACAATTTTTGGTAAAGAAAGACGTACAGTTCCTCGAAAAGATACATCAGGTCATTGAAGAAAATATGGACGACAGTGACTTTAACATTGACACCATAGCATCCGGTATCGGATTGAGCCGTTCAGCATTCTTCAAGAAACTGAAGAGTCTTACCGGCCTGGCACCCGTCGATCTGGTAAAAGAGATTCGTTTGAATAAATCTATCGAGCTGATTAAAAATACGGATTTAAGTGTTTCCGAAATTGCTTTTGCTGTCGGATTCAAGGATTCGGGATATTATAGTAAGTGTTTCCGGAAAAAATATAATCAGTCCCCTCGCGAATATATGAATGAATGGCGGAAAGGAGAGAGATAACCGATTACAAAATGCTTTCTTAATCGTCCTTTTAGAAACCTAATTAAGATTCGAAAGAATGAACAACATTAAGAAAGTATTATCAGCGTGGATGCTGGTTGCCTGTGTACTACCTGTGGCAGCCCAGTATCCTGTAATTCCGGACTCGGTAAAAGCAAGAGGAGCAAAACAAGAAGCGGAGTTTGAACGGAAATCGGATGCGGCATGGGAAAAAGCTTTGCCGACAGTGTTAGAAGAAGCAAAGAAAGGTCGTCCCTATAAGCCTTGGGCCTCCAAACCCGAAGATTTGATAAAAAGTAATATCCCGGCTTTCCCCGGCGCGGAAGGCGGAGGTATGTATACTCCCGGTGGTCGTGGAGGTAAAGTGATCGTAGTCACTTCGCTGGAAGATTCCGGCCCCGGAACATTACGCGAAGCCTGCGAAACGGGAGGTGCACGTATTATTGTATTCAATGTAGCGGGAGTGATTCGTTTGAAAAGCCCGATTAGCGTACGTGCCCCTTATGTAACGATTGCCGGACAAACGGCTCCCGGAGATGGTATCTGCGTCACCGGACAATCTTTCCTGATCGATACACACGATGTCGTGATTCGTCACATGCGCTTCCGTCGCGGTGCGCAGGACGTAGCTTTCCGTGATGATGCAGTAGGAGGGAATGCGGTTGGAAATATTATGGTAGACCATTGCTCCGCCAGTTGGGGATTGGATGAAAATATGTCTATCTACCGTCATGTATACAACAGAGGGGCAGACGGACACGGGCTGAAACTTCCGACGGTAAACATTACCATCCAGAATTCTATTTTCTCTGAAGCATTGGATACCTACAATCATGCTTTCGGTGCAACCATCGGTGGGCATAACAGTATGTTCTGCCGTAATCTCTTTGCTTCCAACATCAGCCGGAATAGTTCGGTAGGTATGGACGGCGACTTTAACTTCGTCAATAATGTTGTTTTCAACTGGTGGAACCGTTCCGTAGACGGAGGCGATCACAACAGTTTCTACAATATGATAAACAACTATTTCAAACCCGGTCCGATCACTCCGATAGGTAAACCGATTTCTTATCGTATTCTCAAACCGGAAGCAGGACGTGACAAAAACAGACCGCTTTCATTCGGAAAAGCATACGTAAACGGAAATATTATCCATGGCAATGCCAAAGTTACAAAAGATAACTGGGACGGAGGCGTACAACTTAAAGAAGAGGTGGACGCCGCAAAGTTTTTGCCGCTAATTAAATCGGACGAGGCTTTCAAAATGCCACCGGTAACTGTAATGGATACCAAAAAAGCTTATACCTTTGTATTAGATAATGTAGGAGCTAATTTTCCGAAACGTGACGCAGTAGATGCACGTGTCATTAAGACCGTACAAACAGGAAAAGCCATTTATGCGAAAGATGCACCGGAGTTTGTCTCTCCATACGTGAAGAGACGGTTACCAGCTGATTCTTACAAGCAAGGTATCATCACAGATATTCGTCAGGTAGGCGGACTGCCCGAATATAAAGGTGAAGCGGTAGTAGACTCGGACGGCGACGGTATGCCGGATGCTTGGGAAATTGCCAACGGATTGAATCCGAATGACCCGACCGACGCCAACATGGACTGCAACGGTGACGGATATACCAATATTGAAAAATACATCAATGGTATAGACACCAGAAAGAAAGTGGACTGGACAGACTTGAAGAACAATTACGATACATTGTCTAAACGGAAAAGTCTGTTGTAACCGGATGAAAAGAGATTAAAGTTTATTGTAATGAATATACAAGTAAGAACGATCCTTTTAGGATTATTGAGCATTGGGTTTGTGCAAAGTTATGCGCAAACCTTTACTTTACAGGTTAAGAATGACCAGATCACTTACCTGAATGATGATCGGGGAAACCGGATTCTCGATTTCTCTACATGCGGATATAAATCCTCCGAACAGAATATTCCTTCTGTCCGCAATGTGGTATTTGTACCTTGGAAAGCCGGAGATAATACTGCGCGTATTCAACGTGCCATTGATTATGTAGCTTCGCTGACTCCCGACGCTTCCGGTTTTCGGGGAGCCGTATTACTCGATCAGGGAGAGTTTTCCCTGTCCGGCAGTATTCGTATCTCCGCATCCGGAATTGTATTGCGGGGAACGGATAAAGAAAAAACAATACTGCTGAAAAAGGGCGTAGACAGAGGTGCGCTTATCTATATGGAAGGAGTGGACGACCTGAATGTGCAAGACACATTGAAGGTGCTTTCCCACTATGTTCCGGTAAACGCGAGAACATTGGAAGTCGCTTCGGGTGTTTCTCTGAAAAAAGGAGATCGTGTCATGGTTACCCGTCCTTCCGGCAAAGAATGGATTGCCTCTTTGGGTTGTGATATCTTTGGAGGAGGTATCAGCGCTTTGGGATGGAAAGAAGGTGACATGGATCTGACTTGGGACAGAACAGTCTGCGAAGTAAACGGCAACCAGATAACACTGGATACTCCGCTAACCGTAGCTTTGGATGCTAACTATGGAACTTCTTCCCTGTTGACTTATCAATGGAACGGACGTATTCACGATTGTGGCGTAGAAAATATGACACTGATTTCTGATTACGACAAGCGCTATCCTAAAGACGAGGATCATTGCTGGACAGGTATCTCCATTGAAGATGCGGAAAACTGTTGGGTGAGACTGGTTAACTTCAAGCATTTTGCAGGAAGCGCTGTGATTGTTCAGCGCACAGGTTCCAAAATTACCGTTGAAGACTGTATCTCGAAAGAACCCGTTTCAGAAATCGGTCACTTTCTCCCGTTTCAGGAGATGTTTTTGTTTTCTTTTCCCACAAACGGGACATGGTTAAGATTTTACGTTGGGATACGGATGGTTTTATTCTTTACCAGAAGTGTTCGTGGGGGCGGATTTTACCCCTGCGGATGGTTGGTTGATGGGGCTCGGCGCTCATATGATCTCCTTGAAACCCCGTACTTCCACGGAATGGAAGGAGCAAACTTTTAAGGTGAACGAGCGAATGACCGCATTCTCTTACGAGGCACATTTGAAGTATAGCGGAAGAAACTATACCTTTGCGGCGAAAACCTTGATGGCCTCAGCCTTGGATCATACCGCTTTATTGGGCGGTTACGGGGTGAGCTCGGTGGACTCCCGTACGGGCGAGCAGGGATATACGCCTTTTCGCCATTCTACGACATGGGTGAATTTCGCCTACGGAACGAAATGGAGACCGGGAGTTTTCGTCGGATATACGAAGAATTTGGGAACCGGGAAGTCCTTGGTCTCAGCGGATAAGGTGTATGGTATGGGATTGGATATCGATCAATTAATAACCGTCAGCTTAAACGTATCGTATAATTTACCGCATTGGAAGTTCGGTTTCGAGTATTGTCCGGCGACAGCTTATTATGGCACGACCGACTTAGAGAGCGGACGTATCGAGCAAACACATGCGATAACGAATCATCGTATATTAGGTTTGATGATGTATTATTTTTAAAGATAGATTGACCGGAATGGAAATGAAACGCAACTTGCTTCTTTTGATCGGCCTATGTATGGCGGTATGCGTACAGGCGCAAAAGAAAAACTTCTCTTACAAATTTTACGGACAGGTACGTGGAGACTTGTTCTATAATTCCCGTGCGAACGCCGAGATCGTGGATGGTTTGTTCCACCTATATCCGAAGGACGTGGCGTTGGATGCGGATGGCAAGGACTTGAACGCTAGTCCGAACGGTAGTTTTTACCTGCTTTACTCCCGTTTGGGAATCGATGTACAAGGACCGAAGGTTGGTTCGGCCAAGACTTCCTTGAAACTGGAGGCCGATTTCCGGGGTTCGGGTAGCAATTGGGCGGTGCTTCGTATCCGTCATGCCTATGTGAATCTGGATTGGGGCATGACCATCATCAGGAAAAACGGAGCAAGGCCCAACAAAGCCATGC
>OGYS01001924.1_pt1 | contig 11212 bp, 9 predicted proteins | sample 1576611 | NCBI WGS metagenome assembly OGYS01 (sample SAMEA3541571, study PRJEB24748) | human gut metagenome | biome: human gut; feature: human-associated habitat; material: faeces | place: China | collected 2012
ATAAAAATGATTTCTTTTTTCTTCAAGATTTTTACCATCTTTCTCAATTTTTTATACCGCCGGCGCATTTAGATGCTTTTTCAGCACCCGGACACTTCGCTAAATCCGCGGATGACAGTGCTGGACAGTCTGCGGGAGCCCTTTCTGCTCCACGATCTGCCCGGCAAGCAGGATATGGATGAAATAATTCGCGCCCATATTGAGCCCTATGGCATTCAGCCGGAGCTGCTGGAGCGCCGGGCCTCCCAAGTCAGCGGCGGCCAGATCCAGCGCATTGTGCTGGCACGCATCATGCTGCTCCAGCCTGAGTTTATTGTACTGGATGAGCCCACTTCTATGCTGGATGTGTCGGTACAGGCCCAGATCATGGATCTGCTACACCAGGTTCAGCTCCGAACCGGAGTATCGTATCTTCTCATCTCCCACGACCTCGATCTGCTGCGCCACGCGAGCAGCCGGATTGGCATCATGTACCGGGGAAAGCTGCTGGAACAAGGGGAGACAGAGGCCGTACTGAATGCCCCTACCCACCCCTATACCCGGGAACTGATTGAGAACTTTTCCTATATGAGGGATTAAACGCCCATTGGGAGGTGACCTCTGTGACGCTTCAAAATCTAAAATATGTGGTTGCAGTGGCGGAGCACGGTTCGTTTTCTGCGGCCGCCAAGGCCCTTTACATCTCTCAGTCCACCCTGTCCTCCGCAATCAAGGAGCTGGAGGCCGAGCTTGGAACTCAACTCTTCCTGCGGAGTAACCGCGGACGTCGTGCAGAGTTGGCAATGGCACTAATTATGAAGGAACAAAATGTTGGTTCTGTGGTTGGAGCTTTGTTTGTTTCACAAGGTAGATATAAGCAAATAGAGGATGGTATTTATGATATTGCAGATGGTGCTGATTATGAATCTAAAGATAAGTACTGGACATTCAAAAGTGGAGCTTTTGGCCAGTACTATCTTGGTTCTCTTATTTATTATGAACTTGTAAAAATTGAAGAAGGCAGATTCTATCTTCGTAACAAAGGAAAAGAGCTAGCTGATGCTGTCAGAAATAGTATTGATGAAAACATCCGGAAATTATTTCTTAAATGTATTCTGGATGGAAGTCTTAAAGAAGAAGCAATAGAAGACTTACAATCTTTAGCTATACATCGCATAAATGTAGGCTCTGAGGAATGGCTGTTCTTGAATAATTTGCTTACGAAAAGTGACGAGGACTCTTCCTTGCGAAGAGAAACAATCTTTTTGCTCCTAAATGATATTTCAAAAGGCGTAGAGATTCAAGAGTTTGTAAAGAATCGTTTTTTGCATATAACTGAAGACGGTAATTTGCATGCCGCATTTGGGTGGTATTTCTATTATTTATGTGAAGGTCTACATTATTGTATTGACTTGTTCTTCTGCTTAATACTTTACAAAATTCATGAATTGCACAATCCTCCAATTGCACTACTTTCTCAAGATATTAAACAATCTTTATTGTCGGTTATAGAGAAAGAGATGAATTATAACTCTCTTGACGAATGGAGGAAAAATGTGAGTGATAATATAAATATAATCTATGATGAGTTAAGGGATTACGTCAGCAAACAAGATTATATTTCTGCAGCAGTACATGCGATAAGACTCCTGTTGAGACTTTATACTGAATTTGAGAATAACTCAAAAGAAATAGAGGAGTTTGAGAAAAAAAATGATTTGAAACGTCAGCGAGGCATACTCAGTGAAGGGTTAAGATCTTATATGGAGCGTTACCTGTCATTCTCTATATCTAGCTTTATAGAATCTCTGATAGTACAAATAATGCAGGAACATACTGTGGTTGCTATTGCTAAAATGGGAAAGAATAATTCAGACCTAAGAAAATTTATTCTTGAGGATGGACGGATTGTTCTAGTAGAGCAACGGTATCCCGTTGAAACATCGCCGCGTATTAATTCTCTATTTAATTTTTTACAAGACATGGGTTATCTTGATGAAGATAATACACTAACTGAGATAGCATCACAATTCATTGAGAATTATGGAAAAGAATGAGCATGCAATATTATTGGATATTCCTAGCGGCGGCAAAAATGGCAAATATCATTCAGCTGTATTGACTACTTATGCCATAGATTTGATACATTTCGATAATCAATTATTGAACATGCTTCATCGTAAGCAAGTATGTAGCATAAATGTGTTTGCCGATACCAATCAAATGGATAAATCTATGGAATATGTATCTCCTATTTATATTAGACATATTGGTAAGGAGTACTCCATTACATCTATAAGTGCTGTCGGAGCTTTTCATCCTAAGATTAATTTCTTTGTAGGAGATGACGCTGTATTGGTTGTGTTTGGTACTGGTAATCTAACAGTTACAGGACATGGAAAAAATCATGAGGCATTTACAGGTTTTATGATAGATGAGACTGATACGACGCATCGTCCTCTCATTGAAGAATGTTGGCAGTATCTCTGCCGATTTACAAAGCAATGTAACGACTATGATCATAATAGAATTCTTCGTGAGATTCCTGAAAATTGTACATTTTTAGATTCCTCTTTCAATATTGTGCCTCATAGTATGTGCAAGGTACAAGAAGGGTTAAATGCTGCTTTACTGTATAATGATTCTCAGTCTGGGATTTTACAACAAATTTCAAATTTAGTGCCATTAAATGAGGTGCAGACTATAACACTTCTCAGTCCATATTTTGATGAATATGGAGAATCATTGATTACATTATCCCAACTTTGTCCGAACTCAACGGTGAATGTTTTGATTCACCAAGATTGTGCTTTGCCACCAAGCGGAATGCTTCCAAATAGCAGTATTCATTTTTATGATTTCAGCGAAACAAAAAGGGGTAAAATAGCTTTTAAAACATATGAACGTCAATTGCATGCAAAGGTTTTGCACTTTAAGACTAATGATGCTGAATATTGTATGGTTGGCAGTGCAAATGCAACATTAGCCGGACTTGGAACAATAACTCACAGAGGCATAAATGAAGAGTTTGGAGTCTTGTATCATTCGACAAAGCAAGATTTTCTATCTACACTTGGTCTGAAAACCAAGAAAAGAATAGATGTGCCAACTAATAGATCCAAACATTCTAATGAAGCTCCTTCTGAAACTGGAAGACGATTAAGACTATTATCCGCTTATTACGAATCAGGTAAATTAAATGTCTATAGCAATGAGGAGATTCCTGATGGAGTACTACTGTCTATCGACAATGGAATTGAGACTCTTGTAAGTGAACTTAAACATGATAAAGGCAATAGATATAGTACTGATATAAAGTTAGCAAAAACTCAATATACATGTTATTTAGTGGATAAAGACAAGAAATCTATATCTAATAAGCTGTTCGTCAATTGGACTGAGTTCTTAGCCACAACAAATCCGTCGAAAATGAGTCGTAATCTTAATAGATTCATTTCTCGTATTGAGAATGAAGGATATGATGGTATGGAGGTTGCTGATATGCTATCTGATGTAATGTGGGACTTAGTTAATGATGCTGGTGAAAAAGTTTCTCCAAAGATTAAAGTTTCATCAGAAGATAAAAGGCAATCTGATTTATCTTTGCCCGAAATAAAATACAATTCGGAATATGACAATGACGATGCAAAAAGTAGCAGGATTTTCCAAATAGATCGTACATCAAGACTGATTGAATGTATTGAGGAGAGTATTAAAAAAAAGATTCGTTCGATAGATGATGCGATCATTGATGAAGAGGAAGAAGGCTCGGCAGAAACAAGCAATAATAGAGAAATAGAAGAACAGGAGGATATCTTCCTCAGCAAGCAACTGTTAAAAGGTTATGGTGAATTATCAACATCTTTGTTAATGAAATATCAGAAGATGATAAGTAAGCGATACGAGCAGGTAAAAGCTACAGGTGATGGCGTTATAACTAGAGATGACTTAAACTTCTTTTCTCTGTCTATGTTTGCTGCAATGGAGATATGTTATCTTAATAAATTTCGTTATAAATTTGACCAAATACCCTATTCATCAAGAAACTTTTCTCAGAAACAGTTTTATGATAGTTTGGAAAGGAGCATAAGTAACGTTGGTCTTGACTCATTGGAAAAATTTGTAAAGTTTTGCAATACAATGAAACTTCCAGCACAAAGAGATGAGAATTTCAATAAAGTTTCGTCTCGTTCTATGAAATATGCAATATTATATGGGACCTTATTTAATAGACTTTCTCACATTGAAACTATACGCATATTGGGTAAACGCTTGCAAAAAGCAGTAGATAGCCTGGCTGTGCTATTCGGTAAACCTTCGTTTGAAACTCTGACAAAAGAGCTTGAACCTTTATCAGAAAGGTATGACTATGTATTTCGCATGAATCATGTTGAAAATATGATTAGAAGTCTTAGCTGATAATTTCGTTCGTTAGAACGAACAAACTACTATTAAATAAGGGAAAGAAAAAACATGGGCAATGATTTTTCCTTGTGTATAGCAAAAAGTTGTGCTTGTTTTCATTTGTTTGTCAAAAAACACATATCTTTGCCATTGATAGCCTCAGATGGTGTGGTTTGTTTGGCTAAAAATCATTCTTTGAAATATAATTGATTGATAATCAAATGAGACACAACTCTTTAATGAGGAAGAGTATTGATTAAAAAAGACCGAACATATAAGAATACCCGATAACCTTTGCAAGAAGGCTATCGGGTATTTTTTGTATAATAATGAGGCTGTTTTTTAGAATACAGGCATCTGCCAGATGAATCCTACGGAAATCCGGTTGGTACTGTAATTCTCCTGTCCCAGCACTTTGGCGCGGGAGGTGAAATCATACGAACGTCCTACATACGTCACAAAGAAATGCAGGTTGGTTTCCATCGGATAATATTCGATACCGGTCAAATATCCCCAGGAAGTACGGTAATTGCCTTTCTCTATTCCTTCGGATGCCTTGCTCACGGAAGCCGTCTCGTACATACCCTTCACAAAAACATTCCATTTCGGAAGAAAGCGGTAATTACATTTGGCAACAACCGAAAGATAGTTAGCATCAAAAGCGTTATGCCCGCCCGGACGGCCTACGATACTGGTAATAATACCTTTGCGGTCAATGTCCTCTTTTGAATACATGAAATCGACAAAAGCATTCCATTTGCCGAGATTCAATTCGTTACCTAAAGCATAATAATACATATTGTGACTTTTGGCCTCGTTCATGACAGAAGCCGACCAACGGGTCTTGAATACGTTATTGAAATTACCATTCCAGTTCAAAGTATAAACCAGCGGCATTTTGCCGGATTTCAGATCGGGAAGATTTCCTTCGGCATCTTCCGTGATTCCGTAAGTGCTGTCGAACGAACTGTTGCGGCTGTTCAGTATTTGCAGGTTAAGTTGCTGTTCGGGAGTAATGTTATAGCCTACATTCAGTCCGGTCATAAAGTTACTCATATAGTCGATCATATCGCTGTACTGATAGATGTCGATTGGGTTGAGGTCGAACTCGATACCACCGTATGCGGCACATTGCTTTCCTGCGAAGAGGCTGAACTGGTCATTCAGTTTGATACCAATTCCGGCATAGTCGATGGAAGTAGGCAGATTGTCAATCATACCGTTTGCATCGTTCGAGCGGTTGAGGCGTTGACGATAGCGGTAAGAAAGCCAGTTGTTGATATTTCCTTTGGCTTCGATACGGAGCTGGTGCATATTGAAGTCACCTTCCTGAAAACCATTTTGGAAATGAGCGTCAAAGCTCCCTTGCATATTCAGATAAAGATTGAACTTATCTGTTTTCTTTTTCACGTCTGTCAGTTCTTCAAACAGGGGAGTGTTCGGGTTGAATTTATCCTTCTTCTCCGTTTTTTGAGCATATACTCCCTGTATGCTGCCCGCGAGGAGCAACATAAATATCCATTTTTTCATAAGTAGGTCAGGCTTTTAGTATTCGTTAAAATATTGCTGAATTTGTTTCCAGTCAGTTGTTTTGGTTAGTGCAAGCATTAACAAAACGCGTGATTTCTGCGGATTCAGTTCTTGTGAAGCCACAAACTGATATTTGGCGTCATCTACTTCTGCATCCAACGTGGTAGGACCTGTCGGGACACGGGAAGAACGGACTACAAGGATTCCTTTTTGACGGGCGTCTGTCAGTACCGGGAAGATATTCTGATGGATATTTCCATTTCCTACTCCTGCATGGATAATGCCTTTGTAGCCGTTGTTGAGCATCGGAGTGACCATATCTGCTTCAATGTTGGAATAGCTGTATACGATACCTACTTTAGGAAGTGCGTTCAGATGAGTAACATCGAAAACGGATTGGGTGGTATGTTTTTTTAGCGTCACCTGATTATAGAATACTTTTCCGTTCAACACATAACCCAGCGCGCCGGAGTTGGGAGCTTGGAAAGTTTGCACGTCGACCGTGTTCATTTTAACCGTACTCTGTGCTCCAAGGATCAGTCCGTTCATGGCAACCAGTACTCCTTTGTCTTTGGATTCCTTTGCAGCGGCGGTAACTACGGCGTTATAAAGATTCAACGGGCCGTCGGCACTTAGAGCTGTAGACGGACGCATGGCACCTACCAGTACCACCGGTTTGTCACTTTTAATGGTCAGGTTCAGGAAATAGGCCGTTTCTTCCATCGTATCGGTTCCGTGAGTAATCACGATACCGTCGATGTCCGGGCGTTTTAATAGTTCATTTATTTTTTTTGCAAGCGTCAGCCAAACCTGGTCGTTCATGTCCTGTGAACCGATTTTGACAATCTGTTCTCCGGTCACGTTGGCGATGTTCTTAATTTCGGGCACGGCATCAAGTAGTGCGCCGATGGCAACTTGTCCTGCTGTGTAGCTGGTTCCGGTAGCTGAACTTCCTGTGCCTGCAATCGTTCCTCCGGTGGCAAGGATATGAATGTTCGGTTTTGCGGCAAATGCCATTGTTACAGAAAATAGTAGTGTGACTACTACCAGTCCAAAGCTTTTGAATTGTTTCATAACTGAATGATGTTTAGGTTAATAATATATGTATATTAAAATATTTGTATAAAGAGCAGTCCCAGGGCAATGGCAACAATTGTCGATACCAAGCCGGGCATCATGAACGAATGATTCAACACATACTTGCCGATTTTTGTTGTCCCGGTACGGTCGAAATTGATGGCGGCCACTACGGTGGGGTAATTCGGAATAAAGAAATATCCGTTTACTGCCGGGAATAGGGCGATCAGCATATAAGGCGAAATCCCCAACGCAATACCCAGAGGTACAAGTGCCCGAACTGTGGCAGCCTGGCTGTATAATAGAATAGACATCACAAACAGCGCGACACCAAACAGCCACGGCATTTGTTGCACGATTCCTTCAATAGAAAGAGTCAACTGTCCCATGTTTCCCTGAAGGAAGGTATCTCCCATCCAGGCAATACCGAAGATGGCAATCACTGCCTGCATACCTGCCGGAAATACGGAACCTTGCGTTGCTTTGATTCCGTCGGTCTTGGTTACTAACAGGATGATGGCAGCAGCCGATAACATCACGATTTCGATGATGGAAGACATTCCTAATGTAACTATTTCCCCGTCGATCAGGAAACTGGGGCGCATTCCTTCAAAAGAACCGAAGAGTACGATAAATGCAGTTGCCAATATAAAGATAAGGACGGAAATCATAGCGGAACGTTTGTTCTTCACATCTTTAATCTCTATCTTTTTATTGTTGAATAATCCTTCTTTCAGACGTTTCTGATATTCGGGGTCTTCCACCAGCTCTTTACCGACTTTCATAGAGAATAAAGCACCGACCAACACGCCGACAATGGTAGCGGGAATCGTAATTTTGAGAATGTCGAACAGGGTAATATCGAATCCGGCTAAGAGTCCGAGAAGTGCTACGGTAGCCGCGGAAATCGGACTGGCTGTAATGGCCTGTTGGGAAGCAATGACAGCAATACCTAGCGGACGTTCCGGACGGATTTTTGTTTCGGTGGCAACCTCCGCGATGACCGGCAACACAGAATAGGCGACGTGTCCCGTTCCGGCTACAAAAGTAAACAGGTAAGTCACCAGCGGACTAAGCAAGGTGACGTGTGAAGGATTCTTACGAAGCAAATGTTCTGCCAGTTTCACCATATAGTCCAGTCCGCCGGCCGCTTGCATACAGGAAGCAGCCGAAATCACTGCGGCAATCATTAACATTACGTCGATAGGAGGCGCGGTGGGTTGTAAACCAAAAACGAACGTAAGTATAGCCAATCCAACTCCTCCCATCACGCCGAGGCCGATACCTCCCAGGCGTGCGCCAATAATAATAGCTGTCAGAACAAATGCTAATTGTAATATCATAAGATGCTGTTTTAAGTTCCCAACAAAGATAAGTGATTTCTCTCTTTGTATTTTCTTTTTCTTGTATTAACAACAAAAAAGTCTTTGAATAGTTTTTGCATATTTATTAAAACAATAACTAAACTCATTGGTTATTATAAGAACTAACGAAACTGTTATTATTATAAAACAACCGATATGGAACAAAATTTATCAAAAAAAACTCGTACGGAGAGTGACCTGATAGGTAGTCGTGAAGTGCCGGAAAGTGCACTGTACGGAGTACAGACACTCCGCGGTATCGAAAACTTTCGCATCAGTAAGTTTCATTTAAATGAGTACCCTTTGTTTATCCAGGCATTGGCTATCACAAAAATGGGAGCCGCTGTTGCCAACCGCGAACTGGACTTATTAACCGAAGAACAAACGGATGCTATCTTGAGAGCTTGTAAAGAAATACTTGAAGGAAAGCATCACGAACAGTTCCCCGTAGATATGATTCAGGGAGGAGCGGGTACTACCACGAACATGAATATCAATGAAGTGGTTGCCAACCGGGCATTGGAATTGATGGGGCATCAGCGCGGAGAGTATCAATACTGTTCGCCTAACGATCATGTCAACCGCTCGCAATCTACCAACGATGCTTATCCAACCGCCATCCACATTGGACTCTATTACACTCATCTGAAATTGGTTAAGCATTTCGAAGTGTTGATAGAGGCTTTCCGGAAGAAAGGAAGTGAGTTTGCGCATATCATCAAAATGGGACGTACCCAACTGGAAGATGCCGTACCGATGACTCTCGGACAGACCTTCAACGGGTTTGCGAGTATTCTTGAACATGAAGTGAAGAATCTTGATTTTGCCGCGCAGGACTTTCTGACAGTCAACATGGGAGCCACGGCCATCGGAACCGGAATCACCGCCGAACCGGAATATGCGGAAAAGTGTATTGCCGCTTTGCGCAAGATTACGGGACTGGATATAAAACTAGCCGATGATTTGGTGGGGGCCACTTCGGACACTTCCTGCATGGTAGGTTATTCGGGAGCGATGAGGCGTATAGCTGTCAAAATGAATAAGATATGCAATGACTTGCGGTTGCTGGCTTCCGGTCCGCGTTGTGGATTGGGCGAAATTAATCTGCCGGCTATGCAACCGGGCTCATCCATCATGCCGGGAAAAGTGAACCCGGTGATTCCTGAAGTGATGAATCAGGTGGCTTATAAGGTGATAGGAAATGATCTTTGTGTGGCCATGAGTGGCGAAGCCGCTCAAATGGAGCTGAATGCGATGGAGCCGGTGATGGCGCAATGCTGTTTCGAGTCTGCCGACTTGTTGATGAATGGCTTCGATACCTTGCGTACGTTATGCATCGACGGCATTACAGCCAATGAAGAAAAATGCCGGAGAGATGTGCACAACAGCATTGGCGTAGTGACAGCCCTGAATCCGGTGATTGGTTATAAAAATTCTACCAAGATAGCTAAAGAAGCATTGGAAACAGGAAAGGGAGTGTATGAACTTGTTTTGGAACATAATATTCTTTCCAAGAAAGATTTGGATACCATTCTGGAACCTGAAAATATGATTAAACCAGTCAAACTGGATATTCATCCCAACCGTTGATAGATAGTAAGTGGGAATCGATTCAATAGGGAAATCGCCGGGCAGGTCACTGATCTGCTCCGGCGATTTTGATTATTTGTTACTTTATTCTATATGGGAATAATTGCTAACTTATCCGGTAAAATAGTTATTGTTCATTACTTTAAAAACAGTGAACTTTGCAACATCATTAGTTATGAACTTAACAAGTAAATTTAGAACCAATTAAAACTATATGGATATGAATGCATTTGACGTTATTATTATCGGTTTTGGCAAGGGAGGGAAGACTCTTGCGGCAGAGTTTGCAAAGCGTGGGCGAAAAGTTGCCATTGTTGAACGTTCGGATAAAATGTATGGAGGAACGTGTATTAATATTGGCTGTATTCCGACCAAGACATTGGTTCATCAGGCTAAAATTGCTTCCGGTATGAAAGATGCTACATTTGAAGAAAGGAGTGAGTTCTATCGCAATGCCATTTCTGTGAAAGAAGCTGTGACAAGTGCATTGAGAAATAAGAATTACCATAATCTGGCAGATAATCCCAATGTAACAGTCTATACAGGTGTGGGCTCTTTTGTCTCTTCCGATGTGGTTTCTGTCCGTACATCTACTGAAGAAATCTCGATCTCTTCTTTATGTAGGGCATCATAACGGCAAGCGTTTGTGCAAGCCATGCAATAGCAACAATCCGTGGTCAGTCGTACCCGGAAAGGAGAGAGGTATTTGAGGAAAGACACTAAAGTCCCGATCGGACAATAACTACTGCAATGCACCATCTTCCGTCTCTTTCTGGAAAACAATAGCATGACAAGTAGGCCGATAACTCCGACCGCTATTCCGAAAGCGGTGGCTATCCTGCCGCTCGCTCCGAATATTCGGAGTAGGATGGCCCCCAACATAACCAGAAATAATATGCTGTATCGCATTTGCTTGTGATAGGGGAACCTTTTTCGCTCCAATTTTCCCCGGGCACTCCATGCGTCGAATGCCCCGAAGTAACAAAGCTGGCTACACCAAGCGGGACCGGATAGTAATAAGGTGCTGATAAAAAGTATGGGCATGAATAATCCATCAAAGCGATAAAGCGGTCCGGCCAAGATTACCGCAGGGATCGGTAAATGCAGTTTCCCGGTCATAAGGAAAATGGGATCGGCAAAAATCCCTAGAGCAAGTTGCCCGAAAAAAACGATCGAGAATAACAACCACGCTCGTTTTCTCCATTTGGGACGTTCTTGCCGATCTTGCATCTTATAGCAGAGCCAACCACCGTATAGCATGGCAAGTA
>OGYS01001926.1_pt1 | contig 11207 bp, 10 predicted proteins | sample 1576611 | NCBI WGS metagenome assembly OGYS01 (sample SAMEA3541571, study PRJEB24748) | human gut metagenome | biome: human gut; feature: human-associated habitat; material: faeces | place: China | collected 2012
ATTCACAAATCTTATATCAGTTTTTAACGTTTACACAAAACTTGAAACGGTCTCGCATTCTTATATAGATACCGATCCGGATTTGCTTTTCCGTGTTGCAGCCGCTAACTATACGTTGTCCATTGACCAGATTGCAGCTGTCCTTATGCAGATTAAAGATCAACAGGAAGCGGGGCATTTAGTCACTTTACAGTGTATAAAAAGTATGAATATCAATCCAGAGATATGCAAGCGCTATATTATTCCGATTAAAAAGGAAAAACCCATCTACTTATATGATATACCATCTGATCTGGGATATGAAATCTTTCCGGATTTTGATTCCCTTGTAATCAGTGCTCGTAATGGCAGTTCTTTTGACTCTTTTTTAAGTTCTTTTAGCAAATGTACAAGGCTTCAGATTATGAAAACTCGGATTGATTCGGATGATGGAAAGACAGTTTTTATGATGGGTGATGATAAAGTGTGCCTGGCTCCAGATGCAGATATGCACGATACGATTCAGGGCTTAATATTGATAGCGTTGGATGTTCTGGGAAAGCGCATTGAAAGCGAAGCACCGTTAGCAGTAGCAAAGAAGATCTTTTCCATTATTGCGAAAAGCTTTGAGATGATAGATTTAGAAAGTTTATATGATTTGAGGCCAGAAGCACAGTATGAAGCAGTAAAGATAGGTTTAGGTATGGTATCCAGAGTGATGTACTGGCTTTTTCCAACACTGTCGCTTAATGCAGTAATTGGGTTACAGAAATATTATGTACCAGGAAAAGATGAAATAGATTTACTGGGGGATATCTGCGATTTTGATGAAGATACATATGATTTTTTAGATATGTGTGGTCAGGCTAAATTAAGGCTGCTTATAAAGTATGTCGAAGTGGGAAAGCTCCGTTATACGCCACCAATAAAGCTTTAAGTAAAAATATCATGGGAGGTTTTTTTTTATGAAAGGTAGTATATCCATATCAGAAAAAGCAGTTTTATCAATCATTGAAGCATCTGAATATTCTGAAATAGGACAAGATCGGCTAAAAAAGCTTTGTGATAAGCCGAATTGTTCGTTTTCCTTTAGAGTAGGTAACCGAAGGATGATTAAAAAGAAGGAGTTTGATAATTTTATTTCAAATGCCAAGTTTATTGAATAGGATGGCTAAGCTGATGATTCACGTAAGGAAAGTATTGATTTAAGAAGGGTGGTGACCAGCATGAAAACGGATTTTTCAGACCGAATTCATAAGGCTTTGCAATCAAATGCAAATGAAGAGGAAGATATACTGATTCGCCAGTCTTATCAGATGGGATATGCTGAAGCTGAACGAAGAGTAGAAAATGCTTTTCAACGAGGAATTCATTTAGGTGTCTCGGAGACAGTGAGGAGTTATGAACGGATTTTATCGGGTAAGAAGTAGACGCAATTTATTGATTATTTACTGTAATTCATTTTATATTTGATTGCAATATGTCAATTAATATTGATAATTTACAAATGTTAGCATATAATTGGTATTAGATATATTGCAATGATTGGGGATGAAATAAATGAAAACTTGTAAAGAAAAAGCCGCTGAGTGGGGGATTTCCTACCGTTCCGTAAACAACATGTGTAAAAATAAAAAAATTCCTGGAGCAGTTAAAGTAAACAGCTCTTGGCAAATTCCGGATGATGCAACAAAACCTACAGATGGTAGGATATCTTCTGGAAAATATATCAAAAAGTCAATACAGATTGAAAGAAAAGCTTTGCCAATCGGTATTTCAGATTATGTGCGTGCCCAGTCAGAGTATTATTACGTGGATAAGACTCTGCTTATAAAGGATTTCTTAGATCAGAAGCCATTAGTGTCCTTATTTACAAGACCAAGAAGATTTGGAAAAACTTTGAATATGGATATGATTAGAGTGTTCTTTGAAACTTCAATGGTAGATACGTCTAAATATTTCAAAGATAAAAAAATCTGGAATTGTGGCGAAAAATATCGTTCCCATCAAGGGAAATATCCCGTTATTTTTCTTACGTTTAAGGATGTAAAATTTGATTCTTGGGCCGCTACACTGGATAAGATTGGAAGCCTTCTTCAAATAGAATTTGGCAGACATATGGAGATTCTTGCAGATGATAAGCTGGCAGAATATGAAAAGGACTATTTTAATCGGATATTAAATGGTAAAGCAAATGAAGTTGAATTGTCTTCAGCCATGGAAAACCTGTCAAGAATGCTGACCCGCTATTATGGGAAGGCACCCGTAATTATTATTGATGAGTATGATACACCTATCCAGGAAGGCTACGCAAAAGACTTTTATGATGAAATCATAGGATTTATGAGAAATTTCTTTTCCGGAGCATTTAAAGATAATAAAAATCTTTCCTATGGCTTTCTGACAGGAATCCTTAGAATTGCACAGGAAAGTATTTTTAGTGGTTTAAATAATCTGACCGTTAATTCAGTTATGGATGAAGACTACGATCAGTATTTCGGATTTACCGAAAATGAAGTTGATAAAATGCTGGATTATTATGGTGTATCCAATAAAAAAGAAGAGTTAAAAGGCTGGTATGACGGCTATTTATTTGGTGATGAAGAAATTTATAATCCATGGTCAGTGATCAACTACATTGCAAAAGGCTGCACTCCTCAGGCATACTGGGTCAATACTGGAAAAAATGAAGTTCTTGAGGATGTTTTGAAAATTGCTACGGATGATATAACACAAAAGCTTTATTCATTATTGCAAGGCGAGAGTGTGATTGCCAGAATAGACCAGAATGTTGTTTACAGGTCATTATCTGAGGATCCAGCAAATATTTATAGTCTGCTATTGGTAGCAGGTTATTTGAAAACAACAAAGAAAGAACTACAGGCAGATGGTTCTTATCTATGCGAAGTATCAATTCCCAATAGAGAAATTGCGGCAGTCTATAAAGGAGAAATTTTATCTCATTTGTTGCAGATTGGGGCTATTACAAGAACTACAGCGAATAAAATTGCAGAAAGCCTGTATGTAAATGATTATAAGAAACTGCAGAAAGCTATTGCAGAGTATATGGATAGATCTATTAGTTTCTATGATGCTGGTGCAGAAGGATTTTATCACGGACTGACTCTTGGCCTCATTGCATTGATGGATAACCAGTATAAAATTAAGTCAAATAGAGAATCTGGCGATGGAAGGTATGATATCAGCTTGATTCCGAGAGAAAACGGATACCCAGGGATTATCATGGAGCTTAAGTGGAAGAAGGCTTTAGATGAAGAAGCACTTGATAAACTTGCAGCGGAAGCATTAGGTCAGATTGATAAAATGAGATATGATGCTGAAATGAAAGAGGATGGGGTTCAGGATATTTTGAAATTCGGAATCGCATTTTCAGGTAAGAAAGTAATCATTAAATCAAAATGATATATTAAATAAAGCGAAAATATATAATCAAAGCTACTATAGTCGAAATATATATGGTATAATCAAGAAAATATTTAATATTTATACGGGAGGACAAAATATATGGCATGGGATGATGTTGCAGGCAGAGCTGCAGGTGGACACGGTGACAAGTATGTAGTTTTGCAGGTGGTACTTACTGAAAAGCTACTTGGTACAGGATCAGGAACATCAAGCTTAACGAATTTACAGGCAGAAATCAACAAGCAGGCAGCAAAAGGATACCGCTTGCATACAATTTCTACCACTTCTTCAGGCTCGAAAGGCTTTTTAGGTGGTGATAAGATTCAGGCTACCATGGTTTTTGAACGGATTGACGATTAAACAAAATAATAGTTTTTTAGAATAGTTTTTTAGAACCTTTCCAAATTGACAGGAAGGGTTCTTTTTTTTGTGTGTTCATCAGGCTTAAGTATAAGTATTTTTGTTCCAGAGTTTTTATTTTAAGTCTCAATTTCCATATTTAGTATGTGACGCAAAGTAACAGTGTTTATCAGTTATATACATATAAAGCAGGAAAGGGTAGTAGTAAGTATCGAGATGTTAGCGAAACCACAAGTTTTTATGAGAGGATACTGGCTGAAAAAATAAATTCAAGAATAAAAACAGAATTTTTCTGTGATTCTGATTTTATTTTTTAACCTATTTCCCATGATTTGTATGTAAACATTGTTTGTTGGAAAGGAGAAATATATATGGCATTGATAGAATTTAAAGACGGTCGCCCCGTGGAGGGTAGCTTGGAAGGCGTGGAAGTTGTAGAAATCCCGGAAGGTGTCGAGAAAATTGCGGAAAGGGCTTTTGAAGGGCAGACTAAAATCCGGGAAATTATTATTCCAGATACTGTGAAAAATATTGAAAATTGTGCTTTTAGACATTGCGAATCTCTGGAAAAACTGTATATTCCAGACAGTGTAGCCAATAAATGTGAAAGATCTCTTATATATGGTGCCTTCACACATTGCAAAAATTTAAAAGAAGTGCGTTTACCGTATATGAACCGGGTTGCACGACATATGTTTTTCGACTGCCGAAACCTGGAAAAGGTAGATTTATCGGCTGGAGTTAACGTTATCGAAGAGCGCACATTTTCTAATTGTCCAAATTTAAAAGAGGTTAATTTGGGAGAAAAATCAAAAGTTTATAGTATTGCAGGAAATGCTTTTGAAGGCTGCCCTGAGGATTTACAGATTAAGTATGCTGGTATATCAATGCCTTACAAACATTTGGCTTTTGCACGAAGTCTTTCTGACGGATTGACTTTGGATAAAAATTTTACAGTTTTACAGAAGGCACATGATATCTTGCAAGATGAAACTTTTTCACCGATTCTGGTAAAAAAACTTTGCAACGCAGAACACGCTGGAAAGTTGGATGATACGGCAGAGAAAATCAAGAAAAGCTTTCAGACCATCGGATTTTACAATATCAGTGATGATGTTGACATAGAAGCGAAAGAAAAACTCATTGAACTTTTCAAAAACAACTCCGCCAGCCGTGGCGTAGTGCCTCGTATCATAGATGCCCTTACCATTGCATCCACTACTCTCAATATCCAGCCGGAAGATTTGGTAAAGTCTTTTGAGAATAAAAAATTCCGTGATGCCATCATTGCAATGCGCACCTGCCACGAAGGGAATCATTTCTTTGACGTAGAAGCAGCGTTATTCGCGATGACATTTGATGTAAATACGGTGAAGCAGTTTATCCTGGAAAATCCATATAAGGACTATGCGTCCGTCCTTCTCTGTAAAGGATACAAGACTGACGATGAGAAGTTCTTAAATCTGGCAAAGTGGATCGCGTATCATCCGGACAGCAACCGGGAAATGATAGAAAAGCTGTATGATAGTCAGGATTATATAGATATCCGTCCGGATATGACGGTGAATCAGGTTCGTGCGCAGGTATCATACGGTGAGGGTGAACTGGAAATTCACAGAATTGAAGACCAATACAATGGCAGATTTTCCTTCTGGAACTGCGTATGTAATCTGCCTAAAACAGAGGTTGAGCTTGGCCGCTACCGGGCCTATATCATGGATGGCCAGGATCCGCGCCAGGTCATGCTTGGATATGATACGAACTGCTGCCAGCATCTTAATGGCGCCGGGGAAACAGCCATGATGTACGGACTTGCAAACCCTGACGCCGGCTTCTTTGTCATTGAGGATAAGGAAACCGGGAAGATCCTGGCTCAGGCGGAAACTTGGGAGTGCGCTCCGGAATATAGAAGCGTCAGAACAGAGGAAATCAATTTACAGACGGTTTTCAATGATGATATAAATCTCGCAAATCAGCTCTATAGGGGAGTCGAGAATTATATTGAGGAAGGGTACTGTACTGACAGATGGGGCAGCAGTGAATATGCAGATGATTACCTGACTGAGGAACTGGGCTTTGAATCCTGGGAAATTGTCGATGACAAAAAGGCATACGGACCGGTCGAAGGGGATGACGAAAATATTGTTGCAATTGTCGATCATAACGATTCCGTTGAAATTCTGAATTTATCACTGATTATAGAAAAAATTACAAGAGAATCCAGATTAATTAAAAGTTTTAACGAATACGCGGTACATGGCATGGAACTGACGGCTGACGGCGAATTATATAAAATCGAATGCCGGAAGAACGATGATAAGATCCTGGTATTCGATAACATCGAGTTTGCTGACGACCGTCAGATCAACCAGTTTGCTCCGATCCTTGGAAAGTGGTGCGAAGCATCTCCATACCACGATGTTATCATGGGCGATGGGTGGAATGCGATGGATAACAGGAAAATCAACCATACGAATGGCGTTGAACCTCCTGTAGACGGAAAGATGGTTTGGCTTATGGATAAAGACAGTATCATCGACTGTTCAAAAGATATGCTAAGTGACCAGTATTCGAGTTCTGATCTTATTTATGAGGCCATTGCAAACAAAGAACTTGATCTTGAAGAGTATGGTATCTACGGATCTGACGATTGTTGTATATCATCTGCTGATTTTTTGCCATATACCGATGCTGATGAAAGCTGTTCCGTGCTTAAGTCAGAGGGAAAAGTGGAACCGTATTTTAAAGATGCGCTGGAAGAGTATGTATCCAACCAGAAAGAGAACGAACAGAGTGCCCAAGATAAGCATAAGTCCCGCGGACGATAAGCAAAGTAGAGCCAGGAACTAAAAAAGTTCCTGGCTTTTCCATACAACCTCAAATCTGATTTTATTTTCCAATTCACCCTCCATATTAAATATGTAAACATTAAACAGATTGCTTTATATGGAGGTATAAATTATGGATAGAGATCAACTAAAAATAATGGAAAAAATCGTTTCAGCAGTAAAAAAGACTGGCGTAAATGTCGAATACACTCCGAACAAAAACTTAAGACTAACTTTTCGCGCAAAGGAAGATTACGGAGACGGTCATGCGCCATCAGAAATCAGCATCACCGGTCAACCAATTGAAAACCTGCATGCCATGCCGCCGACTTTGGTTCCCAGCATGATTGCTTGTAGCTTCCCATATCAGGACAAACAGGCATTCATAAAAAATGGCCTTTCTGGTCTTACTGGCAGCGGCGTGGAGATTACGCCAGCCATCACAAGACTTTTGGAAAAATCCTGGGATCAGATAATGTCTCAGTGCAGCAAAGCAGAAAAGGCTGCACTGGCAGCCGTGGCTCCTTACGAACAGAGCGAAAAGAAAGTGCCGCAAAGTGCCCTGACCTTCGGTCAGCTTCACAAAATTACAAAGCTGTACAAAACATCACCAATTACTTAAAAAGTGAAATCAAAAAAGAAGCCGAAAAAGACATTCCCGCACCAGATAAAAGGAGGCATCCATGCTTCAAGTCATCAAAGATCCATACAAAGACCGATATATCATCATCGGCAATCGTTCCGAATCATACCCAGAACGCAATGGCTTAAACTATACCAAATCTGAGGCTGAATGCATCATGCGAAAAATCTGCCTTCTCTCAGCTGCGGAAGAATTAGAAAAAGAGAGGTATGAAAATACGGATGAATATTTGAGCAACTTCGCAGGTAGACCTATTCGGATCTTTGGGAGTTCTTCTGAGATTTATAAAGATGATGTAGATGCATTGAAAAAGATAGCTGCTGCATTGGAAAATCATTGCTATGACCGGACTGTAGGTGAGCAGAAAAGGATAGAAGAGCTGCGCAGAGGAGTGAGAGAAGGGGAAGCGCTGGGGACATTGGCAGATGGTTTTGCAATGCATAAGAAAAAGACTTTATCAAATCGCTTATAATATAGAAGAAACAGACCAGAATATTTGTTCTGTAGTCTGTTTCTTTTACGTTACAGAGGGGATTATCTCATTTGTCTTAGGTTTTTATACAAGGGCATAATTATAAAACACAACAAAACCGAGCCAACCTACACTAAAACGTCGCTATTTCTTTGTGAAAAGCGACGTTTTTTTATGGCCCGGACTGAGAAAGGAGTGGTGACAACCATATAATCTAAAAAAGAAAGGGGGAAGTTTTTTCGTTAGCCAGGCTGAGAGGTCTGGCTTTTTTCATTTCAAAACAAGGAGGTTAGCGAATGGCAGATGACAAACTGAAAGCAGGCCCGGAGTCCCCTGGCGAGGGCTCTGTTGGGGATGCTCAAACTGTGACGAAGCCCCCTGTCCCGGAAACGGTAGAGGAGCCCGCAGCTGGCACCGGCCCGGTACGCCAGCCGGAACAGTCTGTTACCCCTGGAATGGGCGGGGATGTTCCAGCCCAGCCTGCGCCGCAGGTTGAAGCTGATAAGGTGGAAAAATCCCCCGACCAGGATAAAAAAGTGGAACCGGAGGAAAAGACGGCAAAACGCCGGGGCCGTCCCCCCAAGGAGCAGGATTCTCCCCAGGGGGACAAACCGGAAAAGGGGATGGGGCCCCGCACAGGCCGCCCGGCTAAGGCTGACAAGGCGGCCCGTGGCAAGTCCCCGTCCCATGGTGTTCTGGACAAAGTGTCCAGAGGTGTGAAAAAGGACAAGGACAAAGAAACAGGCTCCGGGGGTGTTGGGCCCGGTGTGAAAGCTCCAAAGGGCAAACCTGCCCCGGTCAAGGAGGCGGAGGCCCCCGCCCCGGAGATTAAGCTGCCGCCTACGCCGGAGGTGCCGCCCCGCCCGGTGGAGCAGGGAAAAATCGTCTATTTGAAACTGTCAGAGCTTCATCCATTCCATACCTTGCGGGATCACCCCTTTAAGGTGCAGGACGATAAGGCGATGGACGATCTGGTGGGGACGATCAAGGAACACGGCATTATGACCCCCGCTACCGTCCGCCCGGAAAAGGACGGCAAGGGCTATGAGATCATCGCGGGCCACCGCCGCTGTCATGGTGGTGATCGGGCTGGACTGGATGAAATTCCCTGCATTGTCCGTGAGATGACCGATCTTGAGGCTGTCCGTGAAATGAAGAACAGCAACAAGCAGCGGGGCGACCCTCTCCCCAGCGAATTGGCAAAGCTCCTGGATTTGGAGCTGGAGGCCATCAAGCGCCAGGGGGCCCGGCCCAAAAATGACAAGGAGGCAGAGGCCCTGGGTAAGCTCTCAGTGGAGATCGTGGGCAAGGAGCATGATATGAACTATAAAAAGGTGCTCCGCTATGTTCGCCTTAACCATCTTGTTCCGGAGCTTCTGGAAAAGGTGGACGCTAAAAATATGGGCTTTATGCCTGCTGTGGAGCTGTCGTATATCAAGCCGGAAAACCAGCGGCTTATCGCCGTGTCCATTGATGGGGAGCAGTCCTCCCCATCGGTCAAACAGGCAAAACGGCTTCGGGAGCTCGACCAGGAGGGCCTGCTCAACGGCGATGTTATTGACGGCATTTTGAGCGAAGAAAAAAGGGAGGTTGACAACGTGATCATCAGTACCGACGAACTCAACAAGTATTTCGGCAAGGAGGTCACTCCTGCCAAAATGAAGGAGCAGATCATAGCCCTGCTGGACGAGTGGAAAGAGAAACAGCCGCCCGAACTGGCAAAGCCGGAGAAGAAGAACGAGCTCGATAAGTGACCGGGCCCCGCTTCTGGACACTTTGTCCAGAGGTACGCGCCCTGCGCTTGGGATGGGCTCTGCGGTGATATATCCCCCGTCGCCGGGGTTTATGCTGCACAGCCGGGAGTGGGCCGTCAAGGGGCGGAACGCCCGCCGTTTGCGGCGGCCTGCCCTTTACGGCCTGCCCCGGCTGTGCTATTTCCGGCAAGCGGCGGGGGTATATCCTCCAGAGCCGCCCCCTTTCCCTGGATAGGGAAAGGGCGGGGGGATAGGGTTGCCCCTACCTATATGAAAGAAACGGAGGTTTTGATTATGAAACGACCCCTTGCGTATGTGACCGCTGCATGGCGTGGAGGCGAGTGCGAGGTCATGGAGCAGGCAGCTAAATACTGCCGCATTGTCTATGATGCGGGATATTCCCCCATCTGCCCTATGCTCTATCTGCCGCTGTTCCTCAATGACGCGGTGCCGGAGGAGCATAAAAGCGGTATTGATATGGGGCGCGACCTGCTCCGGCGCTCCCGCGTGCTGGTAGTCTGCGGGAGCTATGTGAATGAAGCGGTGAAAAATGACATCGCTGTGGCCCAGCGGCTGGGGATCACCGCCACCACCCTGGACGGCATCCTCACCGTCAAGGGCCAGAGGCAGTGCTGATATGGCGTTCATTGAGGCGTATGTCACCAACCTGGGGAAATACAACGAGGGTGAGCTGGCAAGTGAGCCGTTGAAATTCCCCACGACTACCGAGGAAGTACAGGCGCTCCTTAAACGGATCGGCGTTGACAATATCCAGTATGAGGAGATTTTTATTGCCGACTATGACGGCGACCTGCCGGAACTCAACGCCTGCCTGGGAGAATACGAAAGCATTGACGAGCTCAACCATCTGGCCTGCCTGCTCTCCGAGCTGGATAAAAGCGATTTGGAAAAGTTTGAGGCGGCTGTTGCCAGCGGCGAGCATACCTCCGGCGTGGGCGACCTCATCAATCTGGTGGAAAATCTGGATTGCTACGATTTCTATATCGGCGTGTCTGATGATGAAACCCTGGGCCGCATTTACGCGGAGGACATGGAACTAATCAACATTCCCGAAAACCTGCGGGATTATTTCGATTATGAGGCGTATGGCCGGGATATGCGGATCAATGAGGATGGCGGGTTTGTCAAAGGCGGTTTTTTCCTCCCCAACGGCAGCCAGTTTATTGAATACTACCACGGGCTGGAGGACATTCCAGACGAGCACAAGGTTTTTGCTTATCCGCAGCTTTCCATCCGGGAGCAGATGGCGGCTTATAAAGAAGTCATTGACCGTTTTCCCCAGGCGGCGGAACGCCCCCGCCCGGAGCAAAGCCATACAGACCGATAGCGGCACTTCTGGACACATTGTCCAGAAGTGCTTTTTTCGTGTGGAAGGAGGGATAAGGGCTGATAGACGAGGACGTTTCCAGACGTACCATAGCAGTATCTATTAAGGCAAGCAAGCTCACGGCGCGGGGGCTTGCCTATGTTCTCCAGGCGGTAGGCCGGAAGATCGCCAAACACCACCGGGCCAAGCAGACGCCCCACGGCAGGCAGACGGTGGGGCAGCTCATGGGCCACGGGGCCGCCACCAACAGTATCGAGGTGGAGGCCCCGGCCCTCTTTGACCGGGTGGCCCGGAAATGGAATGTGGACTACGCCTTTTATCAAGTCGCGCCGGATAAGCACCTGCTGTTCTTCAAGGCGGGGCAGGCCGACGCGATCACAGCCTGTTTCTCCGAGTA
>OGYS01001928.1_pt1 | contig 11200 bp, 4 predicted proteins | sample 1576611 | NCBI WGS metagenome assembly OGYS01 (sample SAMEA3541571, study PRJEB24748) | human gut metagenome | biome: human gut; feature: human-associated habitat; material: faeces | place: China | collected 2012
TCGCGGGGCGACGCTTTGGCCGCTTATGAGAAGGTGAATGCCAGCAATCTGGCTTCAGCAGCCTCATTCTTTAGTGCCGCCAAGACGAAAGAATTGCTGAAGGCAGATGCCAAAGAAGTGTTGGCATTGATGGACAGTTGCATTGCTCGTTGTCCGCAGCCTGTCACGGCAAATTTTGCTCCTTATCTGCTGGAACGTGCACAGATATATATGAACAACGATCAGGCAAGAAATGCAATGCTCGATTATGATGCTTATTATAAGGCTGTGAACGGACAGGTCAATGACCTTTTCTATTATTATCGTGAGCAGGCTGCGCTGAAAGCCCGTCAATATCAGCGTGCATTGGATGATATCGTGAACCGGCACGGTGCTGGTGGTGCGCGAAACCAGAGCGAAGCCGGGCTATTTGCTGGATGACACCCCGCAGACAGCGGAAATCAAGGCTGGGCAAACCATGTCTCTTGAGTTCCGGAACCAACCCCTGGGCAATTTGATCATTCACAAGCTGTCGGGCGCCGACAAAAAAACGCCGCTGGAGGGGGCGCAATTCAAAATCACTTATGCGGATGGTTCTTTCCTGCCGGATGAAAACGGCCAGTTGTCCTCCAACGGCCTGTACTGGAGCAATTTAGAGGGACAGATCATCCTCTCTGGGATCACAGGCACCGTCGTGGTGACTGAGGTACAGAGCGTACCAGGCTATACCATTGACGAGGGTACCCGGAGCCAGACGGTGGTGGTCAATCCGGATGACACGCAGCATCTTTATTTTTACAACGACCCGGAAAAAACGTTGGTTCTCCAGAAGAACATCTACGACGGTGATAAAAACGACAAGCCACTGGCCGGGGTGGAATTTCTGGTGACGGACTCCACCGGGGCTTATATAGGCCCGGACAATGGCCGATATGTGCCCGTTGGCGGGATGGAATCGGCACGCAATCCTTTGAACAAATATTCTACGATTCGCAAACGATTGGATTTGCAAGGAGTGGGCCCTGCTTATTCATTCGCAAAAGCAATTACAAATAAAACGGGGCGTCCGCTAGGACTGGTAGTAAATGCTCGCGGAGGCAGTTCTATCAACTCTTGGATGAAAGGGGCAAAAGACAATTATTATGATGAAGCTCTGTCACGTATACGTCAGGCAATGAAGTTCGGTACACTGAAAGCCATTATCTGGCATCAGGGAGAAAGCGACAGTAATGCCCCAGAGACATATATATTGAAACTACAAGAACTGGTAGCCAATTTGCGCAAAGATTTAAATAATGCAAGACTCCCGTTCATTGTAGGTGAATTGGCAGAATGGAGGATAAACGGCACATCAGAAACATTCAATGAAATGCTACGAACAGTTCCCCAACATATTCCTTATTCTTATTGTGTGTCATCCAAAGAACTAGTTCCCTTGATTGACGAGAATGATCCTCACTTCAGTGCAGACAGCCAAATAATCCTGGGCCGAAGATATGCAGACGCAGCTTATAAGGCTTGTTACTCCGAAGAATAAATACATACCATAAAATACAAAAGATTTATGTACCTAAGAAAATGTTTGGTTTTAGTTTATGGAGCCATGGTTATACCTTTCGTGGGTATATCTGCTGATAATGTGAATGTGGCATTACACAAACCGGTAATAGCTTCTTCACAACAAAAAGAATTTCCTGCATCCAATGTAACCGACGGAATTATTTCGCGCAAATCTTCCTGGACAAGTGCCAAAGGCGCTCGTACCCCGCATATGCTGGTTCTTAATTTGCAAAAATATTATGATATCGACAGGATAGTTATCTACACGGGAATTCCTGAACCGGAAAAGACGGAACAAGAGAAAGGACAAGCTCCCGGCTTCTGGGCAATGAAGAACTTCAAAATTCAGTATTGGGACGATGCAAACTGGACAGACTTGCCTAATACGGAATGTACGGAGAACCGGTTGGATAAAATCGAATTTACATTTACCCCACAACTCACTACTTTCCAGCTTCGGCTAATCTCTACTGATGGGGAACCTGTTACCATCAATGAGTTTGAAGTATATGGCAAAGAAAAGAAAAATATGATTGTTTCTGTTATACAGAATGAATTGCCAGATAGAGTTCATAAAGAATTTCCTAAAGACATGCTTGTAACAGTCAATAAAGATGTAATAGGCAATACCATGAAATATGTAGCTTACAATCAAGGATATTATATGCCCGGCAGCAACATCTCAGGTTGGCTTGAATATTCTAATGTAAACAGTTTACGCGTATGGACATCCATGAATGATTACGTACCCGAAGAGGCAGTAAATTATCAGAAGAACTTGAATACACTGGAAGAGTTTGAAGCGTACAAACATGAATTACGAAGTAGTCCGGAAAAAAATAACTTCATCAAATGGAAACTGATTCTGGAAAGATGCCGTAAGCAACAATTCTCCACCAATTCAATGGTGTTTGAATATGCTTTACTTGAATTGAAACGCTTGAACATAGATGTAGTCCTACAGATGAATTCAACAGACTTTGACCATACATGGAGCAATAAATGGAAACAATGGCAACGCTTTTATGCCCTGGCATTTTACGCAGCCAAAACGGGTGACGTGACAATGTTCGCCATGCAAAACGAACCTAATCACCGACATTCTGGTCCGATGAAAATCACACAATATGTAGATGCCATGAAAATTGTGTCAGATGCTATATATTGTGCTATACAGGATGTAAACAAACTCTATGGGAAGCATCTGAAATCACGTTTTGTAAGTCCTGTCACAGCAGGCTCCAATGCTAACTGGTGGGCGGAAGTTGTGAAAAGCCTGCGCATCGATTATCGGGGATTCCCTTCTGACAGAGACTTGCTGGACATATTCTCGACACACTCTTATAATCTTCCGGCAGCAGGATATGTATCCAAGGTTTCAGACATACGGAAGATCATAGTAGACAATCATCCTTTAAAGCGCTCTCTTCCGATAGTGTATACTGAAACCGGGCGTTGGATGAATGCCTATCTCATTGACAAATACGAGACGATGGACTCCCCTTCCCTATTTACCGAATGGGCAGGTGAATACACCAACAATACTCTTAACCAGGGGTATGGTATGTGGGCCTTCAAATTTGCCAACACAACCAGCAACACCTATCCGCGTGGCATTAAATCGGGACATCATTTTATTTGGCAAGGCAAGAGAATCGTAGAAGATGCTTACAATAACGTAGCATTGGGGAAGAAAGTCATTGATTTGACTTCTTCACATCCTGCACAAGTGAAAGTGATCACCGACGGCAACAAGACTGATGCCTCCATGTGGACGTCTGTGAATACAGACGAAAAGAAATGCCTCGAAATAGATTTGGGAAAGAGTTATTCTTTGGGTGCGGCCGTGGTATATACCGGCTCGGAATACGGAGTCTACACAGGTCCGGACCGCGTGAAGAATTTCCGGTTGCAATATTGGGAGGGCACAGGTTGGAAAGATATTGAAGAAACTATTGAAAACAATGCTCGCTATACGCAATCTTTCTTTCTATTTAAGACTCCTGTGACAAGTTCGAGAATTCGTTTTATTGCTACCGATAAGGGCAGTATCAAGGTGAGGGAGATAAAATTGTTTGATGAAGAATCAGTAAAAAACATCCCGGAATCTTATGATATAAGTGGTATTCAGCGGACAGGACAGGTAGTCCGGCTTTTTGCAAAAGGTTTTAAGGACGAACGACCGCTATTGGAAACAGTGAAATCAGTTCCCGATAATGAGGTAGATGCATTAACCTCTTACAACCCGAAAGAAATGCGATATTATATATGGCTTGTACAACGTAAACTCTCGCCAAACACACTGACTTTGGATTTAAAATCTTTAAACCTCCCCACCGGTACAAAGGTATTTGCCGAAGAAGTAAGTGCGAATGCCTATGGCGAAGTGGTGTGGTCAAAAGAAATTTCTGAAAACGGACAACTATCGTTCGAACTACCGGCTCAAAGTGTGATGCTTCTTACTATCCCCGCTTGCCAAAGTACACCCTACACTTTGACTGCTACAGCAGATGCCACTATAAAAAGTGGCAGTAATAGCGAAAAGAACTTTGGCAAAATAAAAAAGATGAGTATAGAAATGAACGCTTCACAGATTAATCACAATCAGGTCAGCTACATCAAATTCGACTTGTCCAAAGTAGATAATATAAATGCGGCACTACTGCAAATTTATGGTAATTCGTCGGACAAGTATTCATATCGTTTCCATGTCTATGCCTTAGACAACTGCGATTGGAATGAAATGTCTTTAAATTGGAATAACGCTCCTAATCTGGATAGGGAACAGATGCGTATAACCCAAGTAGGGAACACCGCACATGTAGCAGGAGAAATCATAGTCGATAAAAATGCTTCATATCATCAGCTCGATGTTACTAAACTGATACGTAAGTGTAAGCAGAAAGAGATCACTTTCGTACTGATAAGAGAGCTCCGGCAATTGGGCGATGATTCGGACAATGGTAAAAGTTGCTATTTGGATACGAAAGAGTCTAACCATAAGCCGATATTATCGATTTGGTAACATAAACCAGGTAACCGTATGATTTTACTCTCTTTTCGTACAATCCTCTTATATTATATTTCTTTTTTTGAAGACTTTTGTTCAGCTTATTCAATAATTAAATCTTATGTATAAATGAAAAACAATCAATTAAAACTAATCTTGCCGGCTATTTTCCTAATGATTATGGTAGGCATACATGCGCAAAATGTACGAGTGACAGGTGTTGTGTCTGACGCACAAAGCCCATTGATTGGAGTGAATGTCCATGTGAAAGGAGGTACCACCGGTGTGATTACCGATATGAATGGAAAATATTCTATTGAGGTACCTTCTAATGCCACACTTGTATTCTCCTATATAGGTTATGCAGATCAAGAGCATAAAGTAGGCAATCGGAAAGTTATCGATGTAACCATGTCCGAAGACTCTAAATTACTGGAAGAAATCGTGGTAGTGGGTTACGGTTATCAAAAGAAAAGCGATATCGCTACTTCCGTTGCTTCCGTCAAGACTGATGAGATGAAAAGTTTCCCGGCAGGGAATGTGGGAGATATGCTCCGTGGACGTGTGGCGGGAGTTAATGTAACAAGTTCATCAGGCAGACCCGGATCTGCTCCTACCATCACCATCCGTGGAAACCGTTCTATCAGTGCACAAAACACGCCATTGTATGTTATTGACGGTTCAGTATCAAGTAGTGAAGAATTCAGTACTTTAAGTGCGGAAAGCATTGAGTCTATCGAAATTCTGAAAGATGCAGCTTCTCAAGCCATTTATGGTGCACGAGCCAGCGACGGTGTAATTCTTGTAACAACCAAACGTGGTATGCAAGGTAAAATGGAAGTGAATTATAACGGTTATGTAGGTATTCAGTCTTTATGGCGGAACTTCGATTTTTATTCTCCACAAGAATATATGATGCTTCGAAGAGAAGCAATGGCAAACGATAAAGGCATAATTGACGCCCGCGAAATCTCTGTTGCAGAGGCTTTGAGCGACGAAATAATGAGTGAAGTCTGGGCGAACGGAGAGTTTGTCAACTGGGAAGATCTGATGTTGAAGAATGCTCTTTACCAGAACCATGATTTAACCGTACGTGGCGGAACTGACAAACTCCGTGTTTCAGCCGGCCTCAATTACTTTGATCAAGACGGTATGGTAACGACCGGCTCGGGATATAAAAAAGCTGCTTTCCGCCTAAATGTAGACTATAAAGTGAACAAATGGGCTAGTTTCGGAGTGAATACTTCCTACGCATTATCCAAAAGTGAACGTGAAGATGGAAATTTTACGGAGTTCATTACCCGTACTCCGCTGGCTAAAGTATATAATGCAGATGGTAGTTATACTAAATATATCGACACTGCCAACGATGTTAACCCACTTTACAGAGCACAGAATTATGCACGCGAAATAACGAATAACAGCTACCGTGTCAATATCTTCCTGGAATTGAAACCTTTCAAAGGATTTAATTATCGTTTAAATACTTCTTTCTATAACAGACAGCAGGAAGATGGAGAAGTGAAAGGTGTCAATTATCCCGGTGGAGGAGCAACTGCCAAACTAACCAATAACGAACAGAGAAATTATCTGATAGAAAACATCTTCACTTATGAGGTTCCGATAAAAAAACAACAGCATAAACTGACGCTTACTGCCGTACAGTCAGTAGACCATTCTCAAACGAAAGGACTGGGATATGCCACCAGTGACTTACCTGTAGACATGGATTGGGATTTTATATCCAACGGCCAATTTTCCGGCACACCTACGAGAACATTCTCTGAAAATAACTTGGTATCTTTCATGGGACGTGCTTCTTACATCTTTATGGATAGATACATTATGAATGTAGCTATCAGACGAGATGGATCAAGCCGTTTCGGCAAGAACAACAAATGGGGTACATTCCCTTCTGTCGCCCTGGCATGGCGTGCAAACGAAGAAAGTTTCCTGCGTAATGTGTCATGGATCGATAATTTAAAACTTCGTTTGAGTTATGGTATTGTAGGTAACCAAAATGGAATTGGCAACTATACAACACTTGGGTTAACTGATCAAGAACGCTATGAATTCGGTGACAACTCATACATGGGTTATCTTCCCGGAAAAGAGCTTTCAAACCCTAATTTAAAGTGGGAACAATCACGCACAGCCAATATAGGTCTTGATTTTGGCTTCTTCAACAATCGTTTGTCAGGTACAATTGAATACTATAATACCCGAACGACAGACTTGATCGTTAAGCGTGAAATAAACTCCGTCTTAGGATATGAACAGATGCTTGATAATTTGGGAGAAACCAAATCACATGGTATTGATATCAGTATCAACGGCGACGTCTTCCGTACAAAGAATTTCACATGGAGTTTAGGAGCTAATTTCAGTCAGTATGCTAATGAAATAGTAAAGATTGACAATCAGGTCGATGAAAACGGTAAACCGTTGAGCCAACCGGGTAATAGTTGGTTTGTAGGTAAACCTATACATGTTTATTATGACTATTTACCGGACGGTATCTATCAGTATGAAGATTTCGATATCAAACGAAATGCTTATGGCAAATTGGAATATACATTGAAACCGACAATTGATACCGATGGCGATGGTATAGCTGATAAAGCCTTGACACGCGAAGATAATGTTGTTCCGGGATCTGTAAAGATAAAAGATGTAAATGGCGATGGAAAAATAAATGCAGATGACCGTACACCTATCTCCAGAGATCCGGACTTCACACTCTCCCTAAATACAACTCTCAAATGGAAAGGTTTTGATTTCTATATGGATTGGTATGGTGTGTCCGGTCGTAAAATCAGAAATGGCTATCTCTCCGAATCCAATAGTGGTGGTTCTTTACAGGGAAAACTAAACGGCGTGAAGGTAAATTACTGGACTCCATTCAACCCTTCAAACGAATTTCCACGACCTAGTCATAACACAAATGTCACTTATCATGGTTCCCTGGCAATTCAGGATGCTTCTTATATCCGCTTACGAACCTTGCAACTGGGATATACTTTCCCGACAACCTGGATAAAGAAACTCCAGCTACAGAAATTAAGAGTATATGCTACAGCAACTAATCTTCTGACATTTACAGACTTTTTGTCTTATAGTCCGGAGTTGACACCGGGTGCATATCCTGAATCAAAACAGTATGTATTTGGAATTAATGTTTCATTCTAATAAAATCCCGCAGAATATGAAAAATAAATTATATATAGCAGCTTTGGCAGTATCTTCCATTACGCTATTGTCTTCTTGTGAAGATTTCCTGAACCTCAAATCAAAAACAGATATTACTACTGATTATCTGACCACCTCCCCTGACGGATTGTATCGCGCAGCGATAGGATTGTATAGCTTGGACAGAGAATTAGCCAAAGGAGACGGAAGCGGTGGCAGCAACCTCTATATAGTAACGATGTGTGATTACAGCACTGATATTATGGCTTTTCGCGCAGGAACAAGTACCGCAATCGCAAAACTACAAAATTTCATGCCCAATAACAGTGATGTAGAATCATTCTGGCAACACTATTATTTCATCATTGGCAAAGCCAATGAGATTATCACCGGAGCCGAACAACTAGGATTTGACGATCCTGTGACTACCCGCGCATGGGGTGAAGCTAAATTCTTCCGTGGACGTGCATATTTTGAACTATGGAAACGTTTTGAACGTCTCTATCTGAATACAATTCCTACTACAGTAGATAATTTGGAACGTGATTTTCATCCGGTTTCCACAGAACAGATATTTACTCAGATCAAGACAGATTTGGATGATGCTGTCAATGCACTCGAATGGGGAATACCCAATAATGACTATGGTCGTGTTACCAAAGCTACAGCCAAACACGTGAGAGCACAGGTGGCCATGTGGGAAAAAGACTATGACAAGGCAATTGAAGAGTGCGAGGATATATTCAGAGATGGAACAATGTACTCTATGATGTCCAAAACAGGGGATGTATTCAACAGTGCGGACATGCGTTCCGCCGAAGTTTTATGGTCTTATCAGTTCTCTGAAAATATGGGTGGAGGCGGAACCGGTACCCCATTGATGGGACACCGTGCCGCAATTATTACCACTACCCGTTCCCAGGCTAATCCGGATTGTACATTTGAAGCTGCCCAAGGAGGATATGGATGGGGACGTGTTTATCCAAACACCTATTTGTTCAGTCTGTATGATAAAGAAAAAGACAATCGTTATAAAGATCTTTTCATCCATACTTTTTACTATAATGACCAAAGTAAACCTAATTATGGACAGGAAATCCCTAAAGATTTATATGGTAAGGCGGCAGGTTATATGGAAAGACTGCACCCGATGTCAAAGAAACACTTTGACCAATGGACCAATGCGACACAGCCAGACCGAACAACCAGTTTCAAAGACCTGATTGTTTATCGCTTAGCCGAAACTTATTTAATGTGTAGTGAAGCCTATTTCCACCGTGATGGTGGCGACAGTCCCAAAGCTATAGAATACTACAACAAAACTTGGGAAAGAGCAGGTAATACTCATGAAAACGGTCCATTAACCCTCAATATGCTCCTAGATGAATATGCCCGCGAACTACACTTCGAAGGAGTACGCTGGTCATTGTTAAAACGTCTTGGTATTTTGGGCGAACGTGTTCGTCAACATGGAGGTGACCTTATGCTGGAAGACCCGTATCTGGATAAAGACTATGCCGAATGTCGTCAGAACTTTGTATTAGGCAAGCATGAAACATGGCCTATTCCACAAACGCAGATTGACTTGATGGGAACTAATGTCTTTCCGCAAAGTGATCCTTGGAAATAAAAAGAAACTGATTTTAATTTATAAATCTGTAAAAGAATCGTAGTATGAAAAGACTAACATTGATTTCATTGATTCTGAGTATGATATTAACCTCTTGTAAAGAGTATGGTGAAGTAAGAATCATGCCTGAATTTAATAATAGCGGAACAGAGGTTGAACTCTACAAAAATGAAGGTTCCTCAAAAACAGTGGTAATATCCACTACAGCAAATGAAGTGACAGCTGACTACAATGCTAGCTGGCTCTCGGTAGATGCCAATAAACAACGTATCATCTATACAGCCCTTGCGACTAACGAAACCGGTGAAGTGCGCTCTACCACCGTCAAGTTAAATGCCGGAGAATTCTCTATGGAGGTGACGGTAAACCAGTTAGCGAAAGACGAGTCGGAAATGAAGACATTAAAAGTCGGACAATTAACGGAAGATGGCCTTGGAATGATATTCTGGGTTGATCCGGATAATCAAGAAGCAGGGAAGGCCATTTCACTAGAACGTTGGGGCGGTAATCCGTTTGAAGCATCCATTAAATTGCACAATGCTTTCTCCATGGTAAATGGTATCGAAAATACAGCTCTGTATACTGATGCCGGCAACAATGACGCAGCTACTCTATGCACAAATCTGGGAGAGGGATGGTATCTGCCTGCATCTGAAGAATTAGGACATTTGTTTGATATCTATAACGGAATAGCACGCGACAATGGATTTACAAATGCTACCCCAAATCAAATCAGTGATGCAGAAAAGGCTTCCCGTGCTACATTCGATAAAAATTTAACCGACCTTGGAGGAGCAGTAATAAACGCAGCCGCTGAAAACGGTAACGGAGAAAGTTACTGGTCGAGTACGGAAAACGAAGACGGACAGAAAGCACGCTATGTACGTTTTGGAAAATATGGAATGGATTATGGTGCCAAGACAGGTACAAGCCGTTTTGTACGTGCCATGAAAATAATCGGTGACTATAAATTCCCCGAAGAACCAGCGACCTTATCTGTTTCACCAATGCAGGTAGAACTGACAAGTGAAGAAGGGGCTACAGCAGATGTCACAGTTAGTACAAACAAACCGTCGTTTGCATACGTCATTGAAGGTAACGGCAATACATGGCTTTCTGCAGAACAGAATGGAGATAAAATTAAATTTACAGCATTGTCTAAGAACAACAGTGACGAGGCTCGTACAGCCATCGTAACAATAACAGCCGGCAATGGTGATGCTCAAGCTACAGCGACAGTAACCATAAGACAACAAAAAGAACAGACGGAAGTTGCTGCTTTTCAAATAGGAGATTTTGTAAAAATGGATGGTGGTACAGAACTGGCTGAAGGCGGTATCGTATTTTGGGTAGAGGGTAACAATGCTAAAATTCTGTCTTTAAAGCGTAGTGCCACTGCCATAAATTGGGCTAACGAAGGATTTACAGACGCATTAGGTTTAACAGATCAGGAAGATGGTGAAGCTAATACTCAAAAGCTGAGAGAGAGTGGCATAGCTGCTAATATTCCGATTCTGGAATATTGTAAAGACGGTTGGTATCTACCTGCAAGAAATGAAATGGAAGCGGTATTTAATGCATATAACGGCGGGCCTTCACAAAGTAGCGGGCTGAAGCCTGATGCTATCAAACAGGAAGAAAAAGACGCTCGGGCAGCCTGGGATAAAATCCTCACTGATAATGGAGGTGATGTTATGAATGTAAAGGCTGACAATACCGCTGGTGACAGCTATTTCACCAGTACGGAAGCAGATGATGCTTCAAAAGTATTCTATGTACGTTTCGGACAGTGGAATCCCGGTTTGACTGGTGCCAAATATGCCAAATCTCCT
>OGYS01001931.1_pt1 | contig 11185 bp, 8 predicted proteins | sample 1576611 | NCBI WGS metagenome assembly OGYS01 (sample SAMEA3541571, study PRJEB24748) | human gut metagenome | biome: human gut; feature: human-associated habitat; material: faeces | place: China | collected 2012
TCGGCATTCTTGCTGCGAGGTGCGCGTCATGCAATTGCATGACATACCTCTCAGCTGACATATTGTCAAACTAAGTTATTATAGCATTCATGATTTATCATGTCCATAAAAAACTGCCTTCATCTGCATTTTTGCTCATTTTTTTGCTCATTTTTACATTCTGAAATTTTACATTCATTTTTCAATTATTTTCATTTAAACTGTTGATTTTTAGTATTTTTCCTGTATAATGATTTTCAGGTCGTTTGTTAACAAATACTAAACTTTGAGTTTAATTTTATTTTTGTTGGTGACGGCTTTTATCATGTTTACTTTAAATCAACACAAGGAATCCATAATGATTCTTTCAGAAAGGTGGATTTTTGATGGATATCGGCAAAAAGATTAAGGAACTCCGCGTCGCCAAGGGGCTCACCCAGGAAGAGCTGGCAGACCGCAGTGAACTGTCCAAGGGATTTATTTCCCAGCTGGAACGGGATCTCACCTCCCCGTCCATTGCGACATTGATGGACATTTTGCAGTGCCTGGGCACAACCGTCTCAGAATTTTTTCAGGAAGAGCCGGAAGATCAGATTGTATTTCGAAATGAAGACTATTTTGAGAAAATTGATTCTGAACTTGGCAGCAAGACCGAATGGATCATACCGAACGCTCAGAAAAATATGATGGAACCGATCCGTCTGACTCTAAAGCCTGGCGGATTAACTTACCGGGATCTTCCACATGAAGGTGAAGAATTTGGTTATGTATTAAAAGGAAGTATCAAGATTCATATCGGACATAAAAGTTACACTGCGAAAAAAGGAGAATCTTTTTATTTCACACCTCACTCTGAACATTATATAGAAGCTTTTGGCACATCCGGTGCCGTTATTTTATGGGTCAGCACCCCACCGAACTTTTAGGCTGTTCAGACTTCTTATCTATCAGGACTTCCTTGGTAGCTGGCCTTAAGTTCTAAATTATAATTACATTTTTGGAGGGCAATGAACATGTCTAATAAATTAATCGATATTGTAAATATATCCAAAGCATTTGATGAAAATGTCGTATTGGACGAACTGAATCTTTATATCCGGGAAAACGAATTCTTAACTCTTCTGGGACCAAGTGGCTGTGGAAAAACAACACTGCTTCGTATTCTTGGTGGATTCGAGACTCCGGACTCTGGAAAAATCATCTTCGATGGTCAGGATATCACGAACCTGGCTCCAAACAAACGACAGTTAAATACCGTATTCCAGAAATATGCACTTTTTACCCATATGACCATTGCAGAAAATATTGCATTCGGGCTAAAGATTAAAGGAAAATCTCAGAATTACATCAATGATAAGATTCGTTATGCGTTAAAACTTGTTAATCTTGAAGGCTTCGAAAACCGTACTCCTGCTTCCTTAAGCGGCGGACAGCAGCAGCGTATCGCTATTGCAAGAGCCATTGTAAATGAACCGAAAGTCCTGCTTCTTGACGAACCTCTTGGTGCTCTTGACTTAAAGCTGCGCCAGGATATGCAGTACGAACTGATTCGCTTAAAAAATGAGCTTGGCATTACATTTATTTACGTCACTCATGATCAGGAGGAAGCCCTGACTATGTCCGATACGATCGTCGTTATGAACCAGGGATATATCCAGCAGGTAGGAACACCGGAAGATATTTATAATGAACCGAAGAATGCGTTCGTTGCAGACTTTATCGGTGACAGTAACATTCTTTCTGCCACGATGGTACATGACCGGCTCGTCAATATTCTCGGCGCCAACTTTCCGTGTGTCGATGAAGGATTCGGTCAGAAGAAGCCTGTTGATGCAGTGATCCGCCCGGAAGATATCGACCTTGTAAAACCAGAAGACGGAATTATCCGAGGCGTTGTTACACATGTTATTTTCAAAGGCGTTCACTATGAGATGGAAGTCATGGCAAATAATTACGAATGGCTCGTGCACAGCACCGATATGTTCCCAGTCGGAGCAGAAGTCGGACTGCGCGTAGACCCATTTGATATTCAGATCATGAAAAAACCAGAATCTGAAGATGAGGAGGCGGTACCAATTGAAGAATAGTAAATTATTAAAACAGATGCTTGCCGGTCCGTATCTTCTCTGGTCAGCAGCATTTATCATCATTCCTCTTATCATGGTCTTCTACTATGGTCTGACGAATAATGACGGTGGATTCACCATGATGAATCTTGCCAGGATCACAGAACCTGAGAATTTAAAGGCATTGGGACTGGCACTTTTGTTATCCCTTGTCAGTACGATTATCTGCCTGATTCTCGCATACCCTCTGGCTATGATCCTGACTGGACTTGGCGTCAATCAGTCCAGCTTTATCGTACTGATTTTCATCCTGCCAATGTGGATGAATTCTTTGCTTCGGATCATTGCATGGCAGAACCTGTTGGAAAAGAACGGAGTTATCAACAGTCTCCTTCATTTTTTCCATTTACCGGCACTGGAAATCATCAACACTCCATATGCCATCGTACTTGGTATGGTCTATGATTTTCTGCCATTTATGATCTTACCAATTTACAATGTACTGTCCAAAATTGACACAAATGTTATCGAAGCAGCCAGAGATCTTGGTGCAAACAGTGTGCAGACATTTACAAAAATCCTGCTGCCACTGAGCGTTCCAGGGATCATCAGCGGAATTACCATGGTCTTTGTACCGTCACTGACAACTTTTGTCATCTCCGACCTCTTAGGTGGAAGTAAGATTCTCCTGATCGGTAATGTTATTGAGCAGGAATTTAAACAAGGAAGTAACTGGCACTCTGGCAGCGGTATGTCCCTTGTACTGATGATCTTCATTTTGATCAGTATGGCATTGATCGCAAAATACGATAAAGATGGGGAGGGAACTACATTTTGATCAAGAATTTTTTTAAACGGTTTTATCTGGTGCTGATATGCGTCATTTTGTACGCGCCGATCATCACCCTTATGGTATTATCCTTTAACTCCTCAAAATCCCGTTCCAAATGGGGAGGTTTTACAACAAAATGGTATGTGGAATTATTTAAAAATAATTCCATTATGAACGCACTTTATACGACACTGATCATCGCATTGTTATCTGCACTGATTGCTACGATTCTCGGTACTGCTGCCGCTATCGGTATTCAGGCAATGCGAAAGAAAATGCGTACTGTCGTGACTGGTGTAACCAATATTCCTATGTTAAATGCCGATATTGTGACAGGAATCTCTCTTATGCTGTTATTCATCGCATGTAGATTTTCCCTTGGATTTAAGACAATCCTGATTGCACATATTACCTTTAACATTCCCTATGTAATCCTGAGTGTTCTGCCAAAGCTGCGGCAAACGAACGTCAGCACTTATGAGGCCGCCCTGGATCTTGGCGCTTCTCCGTTATACGCTTTTTTCAAAGTCGTATTCCCGGACATTCTGCCAGGTGTGTCCTCCGGTTTCCTACTGGCATTTACTATGTCCTTAGATGACTTTATCATCACGCATTTTACAAAAGGACCTGGTGTCGACACTCTGTCCACCAAGATTTACAGTGAGGTGCGAAAAGGAATCAATCCTTCCATGTATGCACTGTCCACATTGATGTTCCTGGTTGTCATGATTCTTTTGTTATTGATCAACATGAAACCAGATGAAAAAGCTGCCGGTGCAAAAAATGCTAAAATTTCCAAAGTTGCCAGTCAGCATCCAAAGCTTCGCAAATTCCGCAAAGTTATGATGTCGAGAGTGGTTCCGGTCTGTATGGTCGTTCTCATTCTGGCAGGTGGAATTTTCTATGGTATCCGCTCAAAAAGTTCCAGTGACAAACAGGTCATTGTGTATAACTGGGGAGAATATATCGATCCGGAAACTTTAGATATGTTCGAAGAAGAAACTGGTATTAATGTCGTTTACGAAGAATATGAAACAAACGAGATCATGTATCCAAAAATACAGTCAGGCGCCATTGCCTACGATGTCGTATGCCCGTCCGACTACATGATCCAGCGTATGATTGAAAATGATCTGCTGGCTGAACTGAATTTTGACAATATTCCGAACATCAAGAATATTGGAAGCACTTATATGGAGCATTCCAAAGAGTTTGACCCAGAGAATAAATACTCTGTTCCTCACCTTTGGGGAACTGTAGGAATCCTTTACAATAAAACTATGGTCGACGATCCTGTAGATAGTTGGGGAATTCTGTGGAACGAAAAATACAAAGATAGTATCCTCATGCAGGATAGTGTCCGTGATGCATTTGGCATCACATTAAAATATCTTGGCTACTCATTGAACTCAACCGATCTGGATGAACTGACTGAAGCTAAGAATAAACTGATCGAGCAAAAGCCACTTGTCCAGGCCTATGTTGTCGATCAGGCCCGTGATAAAATGATTGGAAATGAGGCTGCTCTCGCTGTCATCTACTCTGGAGAAGCTATCACCTGTCAGCTTGAAAATCCGGACCTGGAATATGTCATTCCAAAAGAAGGAAGTAACATGTGGATTGACTCCTGGGTCATCCCGAAAAACGCAAAGAATAAAGAAAACGCAGAAGCTTTTATCAATTTCATGTGCCGTCCGGACATTGCTAAGATGAACTTCGACTATATCACCTATTCCATCCCGAATGAGGAAGGAAGAAAACTCCTCGATCCGGAATACCGTAATAATCCAATTGTATTTCCAGATGATAAAGCACTGGAAAATTGCGAAACATTCAAATTCCTGGGAGATGAAAATGATGCCATATACAATGAATTATGGCGTCAGGTAAAATCCAAATAAAAAAGAATCTCGCCTGCGAGATTCTCCGCCTGCGGCGGGTCGCAATATGCGACATGTTTCTTATCCGCCGCAGTGCGATCCTCGCGGAGCGTTTTTTTATGTAATGGAAACGAAGTTTCCTATTACATAAAAAAATAAATCCAAACGATATCTTGAATCGTTTGGATTTATTTTTTTAAACCCGGAAGCAGCCGCCACCGATAAATTCTCGAAGCAATGAGTTCGTCGGTACTTTTTCACTTCCGATTCCGACAAAGTAATCCAGGAATTTAAGCAGTCTCTTTGCCTCAATATATTCCGGACACTCTCTTTCAACTCCGAATAATTGAGCTTCTACATATGGTTTCAATACTGCCAGTTCATAGATTAGTGCAGAATTGAACATGACATCTGCTTCCTCCTGGAATGGGAAAATATTCTCTTCCTCGCCTTTCCGTACAGAAGGCCACATCTGAATTGTCTTTTTTGCAGAAGCACCTCTTGTTCTTGCATCTCGCACAATTCTTCGAAGAAGCCGGCCATCTGTGGTTGGAATCCGGTTATGCTCATCAATGTTAAGCTGTGTCAGTGCACTGATATAAATTTTAAACTTATTCTCATCTGCCAATGCTTTTGTCAGCTTTGGATTCAGGCAGTGAATGCCTTCAATAACCAGAATATCGTGTTCTCCAAGTTTCAATGGACTTCCTACAAATTCTTTATGTCCCTTCACAAAATCAAAATTGGGAATTATCACTTCTTTTCCATCCAGCAGTTCCTGCATTTGTTTCTCGAACAGATCAATATCCACTGCACAAAGTCCTTCAAAATTATAATTTCCCTTCTCGTCTTTCGGAGTCTCTTCTCTTTCTTTAAAGTAATTATCTACTGCGATCGGATGAGGACGCATTCCATTTGCACGAAGCTGTACAGACAGTCTGTGTGAAAATGTAGTCTTTCCGGAAGACGACGGTCCCGCAATCAATACGAATCTGATTTCCGGTCTGGAAGCAATCATCTGTGCAATTTCTGCAATTCTTCTTTCCTGCATTGCTTCCTGCACAAGCACAGTCTCCTGAACATCTCCACTGGTAATATTGCGATTCAATCCGCCAACCGTCTCAATCTCCTGAATATCTCCCCATTTCACAGATTCTTTCATGACCTGAAAGAACTTTGTTCTCGCCTGAAAATGTGGCACGATCTCCGGCTTATCAATCTCTGGCATCTGAAGTACAAATCCTTCATCATACCGATATAATTTAAAATATTTCAGATACCCTGTACTGTAAAGCATATATCCATAATAATAATCTTCAAACTCATTGATGCTGTAAAGGTTTACTTTGGATACACGGCGGTAACGGAACAATTCTTCTTTATCATACATTCCATACTGTCCAAAAAGTCCGATTGCCTCATCTGTATGAACCGTTCTTTTCTTGATTGATAGATCTGCCTCCACAAGTTCGTGCATCCTCGACTCGACACGCTCAAGAAAATCATCATCGACTCTTGTTTCGCCGGTAATCGTACAATAATATCCCGGTCCTATTGCAAAATGCATCCGAACCTTGTCAATATTCTTATGTCCTGCCACGTCATAAACTGCTTTTACAAGAAGGAAACTCATGCTTCGTTTGTATGCCTCATGTCCAATGGGATCCGCTGTTGTAACAAAACTGATTTCACAATCTTTTTTCAGACGCTTGTGCAGTTCCTGAAGTTTTCCATCTACAAATACCAGAACAATCTCATGCTCATAATCTTTCTGGTATTCTTTTGCAATGTCGTGATATGTGATACCAGCTTCATATTCTTTCACTTCATTTTTAATTTTTACATGATACATTCTTTTCTCTTCCATCTTCCGATCCTCCCTATATCATGACTGCTTCTATAAAGCTTTCCCTATATTACTGTAAACGGATGACTCACTGGAGCTTCTATGACCTCGACTCCCAAAAGGTGTGCTCGTAAATAATTCCCCATATCGCCGATAAATATGTGCTCCACCCCATAATGTCCTGCATCGATGATATTAAGTCCTCTTGCCAGTGCGTCAATCCCTTCATGATGACCGATATCTCCGGTCACATAGACATCAGCCCCTGCTGCAATCGCCTGATCAATATCACTTTTACCAGACCCCGGACAGATTGCTACTCGGTGAACATTTTGCTTCAGATCGCCGAATACTTTCACTGTATCAAGGGCAAATGCTTTCTTGACTTCTTCACAATAATCTGCCAGTGAAATTTCATTTCTCTGTTCATCATTATCAGAAGCAGATGGTATTTCTCCGACACGGCCAATACCTTCCGGTTCTCCCGATTCATTTTCTCCGGTGACATCCAGTATCTGACAATTCTCAAGTTTCAGATAATCTGCTGCCAGATCTGCCATACCTTTGACATCATAATTCGTGTGCATAGCATAATAAGAAATGTCATGCTGGATCAGTTTTACTAATCTTCTGCCGATGAAATTCTGATTATTCACTTGTTTCATACCGCTAAAAATCAAAGGATGATGTGTCACCAGCATATCTGCACCTGCCACAATTGCCTCATCTACCACTTCATCTGTAGCATCCAGTGCCACATATATTTTTGCAACTTCTTTATCATCTCTTCCTGCCAGCAGTCCGACATTATCCCAGGAAAGAGCATATCTTGGTGAATAGTCCTGTTCTATTATTTTGATAATATCTTTACATAGCATGCAATCATTCCTCTCTAATATTCACATAGTATTCAACAATGTTTTTCTTACAATGCTTTTCTTACTCTTCATAATAAGACATTGCTTTTTTTGCTACTTCCAGTTCATGTTCAATTTCTGTCATACGCTCTTTTATCCGCTCACCATCTTTTCCGGCAAGACCGAGAAGTATATCTTCACGAATACGGATTTCACGCTTCAGATATTCATATAATATCGGATTTTTGTTTTTTAAAAGTAGTGGTCCATAAAGGTACTCCCATTCCTCTTTTTTACAATCTTCCTGCCGGTCGGCCGTCTTATGTTCACAATATTCTGGTGGTACCACCCGCATCATAGGATAATATTTCCCGTCTTCCTCTACCATATCTTCTGCTTCGAACCGAAACCCATGTTCTACAAGATATTCCCGTACTTTCTGTATCTCAGACTGAGGCTGTAAGATGCAGCCTTTTAATGTACTGACGATTTGTTTTCCTTCTTCCAGAATGTGAATCACAAGACCGCCGCCCATTCCGGCAACGATCATCTCCTCCACTTCTTTCGGCTTTACTGCTGCCAGTCCATCCGACAGCCTTGTCTCAATCCGGTCACTCATTCCATAGCCTGCTATGTGAATTCTCGCACGTTCCAGCGGTCCCTTATTGATATCCATCGCTATCACTTTCGGTGATAAGTTCTGTTCTATCAAATGAATCGGTATATATCCGTGATCTGTTCCTATATCTGCGACAGAGGCGCCCTCTGTCACAAGACCTGCTACTGCAGTAAGTCTCTTTGATAGTTCCATAGGCGCCTCTTTCTTAATCCAGATAATCTCTTAATTTTCTACTGCGGCTCGGGTGACGAAGCTTTCTAAGTGCTTTTGCCTCGATCTGACGAATACGCTCACGCGTTACATCAAACTCCTTACCAACCTCTTCCAGTGTACGTGCACGTCCATCATCCATACCAAAACGAAGTCTTAAAACTTTCTGCTCTCTCTCTGTCAGAGTATCTAACACTTCATCTAACTGCTCTTTTAAAAGTGTCTGAGCTGCGGCTTCAGCAGGTACCGGAACATTGTCGTCCTGAATAAAATCTCCCAGGTGACTGTCTTCCTCTTCACCGATTGGTGTCTCCAGTGATACCGGTTCCTGAGAAATCTTTAAGATTTCACGGACACGTTCCACTGGCATATCTAATTCTGCTGCAATTTCCTCCGGCGTAGGTTCACGTCCTAACTCCTGCAGTAATTGTCTGGAAACACGAATCAGTTTATTGATCGTCTCTACCATATGCACCGGAATACGGATAGTTCTGGCCTGATCAGCAATTGCTCTTGTAATTGCCTGGCGGATCCACCATGTTGCATAAGTACTGAATTTGAATCCTTTATGATAGTCAAACTTCTCAACCGCTTTAATTAGACCCAAATTGCCTTCCTGAATCAGATCCAGAAACAGCATTCCACGTCCCACATATCTCTTAGCAATACTGACAACAAGACGAAGGTTTGCTTCTGCCAGACGCTTCTTAGCATCCTCGTCTCCCTCTGCCATACGCTTTGCAAGCTCTACTTCTTCATCTGCTGAAAGAAGCGGTACCTTTCCAATCTCTTTCAGATACATACGGACCGGATCCTCTATACTGATTCCATCCGGCACAGACAAGTCGATTTTCTCCATATCAACATCGTCTTCATCTGTCAGAACAATATCGGAATCATCAACATCATCTAATTCCTCAATTCCATCCCCATCTCCGCTTACACGAAGCACATCAATATGATTGGCCTCCAGATACTCATAAACTTTCTCCATCTGTTCTGCATCAAGCTCCATATCTGAGAAAAAATCATTGATTTCCTGAAGTTCCAGGATACTCTTATTCTTCTTTCCATGAGCAACCAGTTGTTTTAACTTTTCCCCAAATTTCGCTATGTTTTCTTCCATGTGGTGTCCATCCTCCATTATATGTTTTTATTTTATCCTTAATTAATAGAAATATGCAATTTTTCAAGGTCCTGCAACGCCCGTTTCGCTTCCATCAGCTTCTGCAATCCCTGTATATCGGTCGGATCAAGCTTTGCTGAGTGTTCTTCAATACTATTCTTCTTTACCCGGATAATTGTCTCTTTTAATGCCTTTTCCTGTTCATGTACTGTTTTAATTTCCCGGATTCTTGTATTAAAAAGCGCTGCCACCTCACGATGTTCCTCTTCATCTGTAAAATGATTCATGATCTGCGCCGGATTGAGCTTTCCCTGTTCGTGCTGCGCATATAAAAGCTCAGCTACAGTCCGATATATCCCTTCCTGAAAATCTTCCGGATGGATATACTTCTGGATCTGTGCAAATACATTCTCATCCGATGCCATCCATGTCAGCAGAATCTTCTGTGACTTTCGTGTACCATCTTCCTTATCCAGGTTCTGACTCCTTGTAGATCTCGGTCTTTCCACCGGCTTTGCAAGTCCGGTCTGAACTGCCATTCGTCCGACCAGTTTTCTCAGATCTTCACTGCTGACATGATAAGCTCCTGCAACTGCATCAATGTAGTTGTTGCGCTCTATCTCTTCATCAAACTCTATAAGCTTTCTCGCAGCTTCCTTCATAAAGTCCGTTCTGCCTTCCGGCGACGTCATATCATAATCTCGTTCCAGGATTTCAAGACTGAACATAAATCCATTCCTTGCCTTCTGGATTCGTTCTTCAAAGGCTTCTGCACCGAGATTTTTAATAAATTCATCTGGATCTTTATACGGTTCCATCCGAATGATCTTCGCCGTAATCCCAACTTCACGCAGAATCGGTCCCGCCCTCAGAGCTGCTTTCGTTCCTGCCTCGTCACTGTCATACGTCAGGTAGACTTCATTGACATACCGTTTGATAAGCGCTGCATGTCCCGGTGTCAGAGCTGTTCCAAGTGACGCTACTGCATTGGTAAATCCAGCCTGATGCAGGGAAATCACATCCATATAGCCCTCACAAAGCAGAAAATAAGGCTTTCTCGACTTTCTTGCTCGATTCAGTCCATACAGGTTCCGGCTTTTGTCAAAAATAATCGTCTCCGGTGAGTTCAGATATTTTGGCTTTGCATCACCCATGACACGGCCGCCAAATCCAATAACACGGCTGTTTACATCCATAATCGGAAACATGACCCTGTTCCAGAACTTATCGTGAACTCCGTATTTTTCATCAATACTGATCAGACCTGCCTGTGAGATCATATCGTCTTTGTAGCCTTTTGATTTCAGATACTTGTACAAATCATCACTGTACTTGTTCGAATATCCCAGACCAAATGCTTTAATCGTATCATCACTCAGCTTTCGATCTTTTAAGTATGTAAGGGCATGTCCCCCTTGCGGCCTTAGAAGCTGTACATAAAAGTACTGTGCTGCCGCCTTATTGATTTCCAGTAATATGGCTTTCGTATCTGCGCGCTTTTTCGCCTCCCCGGAGTACTCCGGTTCCGGAAGTTCCACGCCTGCACGATCCGCCAGATATTTCAATGCCTCTACAAAAGAATAATTTTCATATTCCATCAGAAATGTGAATACATTTCCTCCAGCACCACAGCCAAAGCAATAATACATCTGCTTCTGTCTGCTGACTGAAAATGACGGGGATTTTTCATTATGAAATGGACATAATCCAAAGTATCGCTGACAGCATCGGTCGAATTCTTGTCGTCTTCATCCAGATTTTCAAGAATGT
>OGYS01001938.1_pt1 | contig 11128 bp, 7 predicted proteins | sample 1576611 | NCBI WGS metagenome assembly OGYS01 (sample SAMEA3541571, study PRJEB24748) | human gut metagenome | biome: human gut; feature: human-associated habitat; material: faeces | place: China | collected 2012
TATATTTTCCTTTTATTATGATAAATATAGATTATACTTATATTTATAAAAGTTATGGATAAGATAATTGACAATCAATATTTCAAGTGTTATTATGTGGTCATAATAATTAGTATAAAACTTAGGGGGTATATTATAATGTTTAAAGGTAAAGTTGTCATTGTTGGGGCTAGTAATGTAGGTTCTGCTGTTCTTACAAAACTCTTAGATTTCCAACTTGCTTCTGAAATTGCACTTATCGACTTAAATGAAAATAAATGTAAAGGTGAAGCTCTTGATGCTAATGATGCTACATCTTGTATTCATAGCTTAAATATCAGAACTTACCATGGTGATTACTCTGATTGTAAAGATGCTGACTTAATCATCATTACTGCTGGTCCTAGTATTAAACCTGGTGAAAAAGCTGACCGTCTTATCTTATCTAAAACAAACTGCAAAATCATGAGCAGTGTTATGTCCGAAATCACTAAATACACTAAAGATGCTCTTATCCTCATGATTACAAATCCTCTTGATGTAGCTACATACCATGTTTCTACACAATTTGATTATCCACGTGAAAAAATCATTGGTACTGGTACAATGCTTGAAACTTTCCGCTTACGCAGAATCATTGCTGACCGTTATCATATAGACCCTAAAAATATTCATGGTTATGTTCTTGGTGAACATGGTAACTCTGCTTTCGCTGCATGGAGCACAGTAAACGTTGCAGGTCTTGGTCTTGAACATGTTGATGAATACTTCCATTTTGATGACAAACTTGATAAAAAAACTATTGAACAAGCACTCGTAAATAGAGCATATGATATCATTAACTTAAAAGGTTATACAAACACTGGTATCGCTATGGTAGCTGCTCGTTTCACAAAATCCTTTATGTACAATGAACATACTATTTTACCTATGTCTGCTGTATTAGAAGGAGAATATGGCTTAAGTGATGTAGCTCTTAGTATCCCTCGTATGATTTGTGCTGATGGTATCGTTCGTTCCTTCGCTCCACATCTTCCAAAAGAAGAACTTGATTTACTCTATGCTTCTGCTGAAAGTGTAAAAAAAGCTATCGCAAGTGCTAAAGAATAAATTATTTTAAAATTAAAGCCCTCAGATTAACTGAGGGCTTTTTTATTAACTAAAATCATCATTAAGCTAAATAATATAAAAAATGCGAACTTAAATTTAAGTTCGCATTTTTTATAACTCACTTTAATTAGCAAGTTTTACATTCTTCATAGATACCAGCTTTTTTAAGTGTTTCAACCATAGTATCACCCATATGAGCTACAGTTTTAGCAACTTCAATACCTACTTCGTTCAAAGCTTTGATTTTATCTGCTGCAGAGCCTTTGCCACCTGCAATAATAGCACCAGCATGACCCATACGTTTACCTGGAGGCGCCTGCTGACCGCTAATGAATGCAGCTACCGGTTTTTTCATATTTGCTTTAATCCATGCAGCAGCATCTTCTTCAGCATTACCACCAATTTCACCAATCATCATAACAGCTTTTGTTTCAGGATCTTCATTAAATGCTTTTAATACATCAATGAAATCTGTTCCTTTTACAGGGTCTCCACCAATACCTACGATAGTTGTCTGACCAAGACCTGCTTTTGTCATCTGATCCATTGCTTCATAAGTCAATGTACCAGAGCGAGATACGATACCGATATGACCTTTACGATGAATTTTTCCTGGAATAATACCAATATTACATTCATCAGTTGTCATAATACCAGGGCAGTTTGGACCGATAAGACGAGTTTTCTTGCCTTCTAAAGCACGACGAACTTTTACCATATCTAAAACAGGAATATGTTCTGTTACACATACTACTATATCAAGATTAGCATCAATAGCTTCTAAAATACTATCTGCTGCAAATCTTGCAGGTACGAATACTACAGAAGCATTTGCACCTGTTTTTTCAACAGCTTCTTCTACTGTATTGAAAATTGGCACACCGCCTACAACTTGACCGCCTTTTCCTGGTGTTACACCACCTACGATATTTGTACCATATTCAAGCATATGTGCTGTATGGAACATAGCAACTTTACCAGTTGCCCCTTGTACAATTACTTTTGTGTCTTTATTAATAAAAATTCCCACGAACTATTCCCTCCCGCATCAGGCATTTTTTACTAATTCTACGATTTTCTGTGCACCTTGTTCCATGGATTCTGCCATGATAAGACCTGGTACATTTGCATTTTTCAAAATTTCGCGACCTTCTTCAACGTTAGTACCTTCAAGACGTACAACAATTGGAACATTGAGGTCAATTAATTGACTTGCTTTTACTATACCTTCTGCAACTTTATCACATCTGTTAATACCACCGAAAATATTAACAAAAATACCTTTTGCTTGACCACCTTCAAGCATGATTTTAAATGCTTTAGCATTATCTTCTGGAGAACTTTGACCACCAATATCCAAGAAGTTTGCAGGTTCTCCACCGTAATATTTAATAATATCAACAGTAGCCATTGCAAGACCTGCGCCATTTACCATACAAGCAACGTCGCCACCTAAGTTTACATAGTTAAGACCAAGCTCTGCAGCTTCACGTTCTTTATGATCTTCTTCTGTTTCATCGCGCAATGCTTGAATTTCTGGATGACGGAATAATGCACTATCATCAAAATTCAATTTAGCATCAAGAGCCATTACTTTATCATCTTCAGTGATTACAAGTGGATTGATTTCTGCTAAAGAACAATCTTTGGCAATGAATAAATTATAAAGATTTTGCATTAAAGCTGCTGCACTACGTACAGATGCTGGAGTGAAGTTCATTTTATGTGGAATTATTCCACACTCCCCGCCACAGTTTCCACACACTCCACACATACTTCCCCACTATCCTAATTGGCATCATCTTCCTCATTCCCTTATTTATCAATCACTTATCATACATTATCTAATTTTGGCACGCGCTTTGATCTTTAATTAGGCGTTAGCGAAAAGCAATAACCGATTCCTTAACACAAAGGTAGAGAATTGAAAACATATGTCTAATAATCATTAAAGCAAACGATTATGAAAAAATTAGTATTAGTAGTAGCAATGTTTATGTTTGTTTGTGGTGGTTCATTCCTTGTAAAGGCTCAGACTTCTGCAGAAGCTGTGACAGCCCCGACAGAAATCAATGCAACAGTTGTCAATGATACAGTAGTAAAAGATACTGTAACTAAAGAAGACGCGCCTGCAAAGGCATCACTGGTTGCACTCGCCGCCAATGTCAATGATACAGTTGTCACAGACACTACATCAAAAGACAAACCGGCTGAGCCTGTCAAGGAATAACCTTGCCAACGACATGCAGGACATAGTCTGCCGAAGAATAGTAAGCACACTACAAAAAAAGCCATTCCTACTTTCGTCTATTCCGGGGATGGCTTTTTTATTATCCTATCTTCTTACAATCATTCTGTAGGAGTACTTGTTTCCAATATCGGATCTGTTTTCCAACTTGAAACAATATTTGCCGCCTCTGCTTCGAAGCTCTTTCCTGCCAAGGACACAAATGTCTTGGTATTACCATTTCCATTATTGAATAACCAATTAGCTACCATTCCATCCTTATCCTCACTCAACAACTTGCCGCTCTGCTCGGAGATCTGTTGATCCGACAAGGCTTTTGTCCAAATACGGGCATAACTGATAGCTCCGTTCAACCGGCGTTTACCATCAGACTGGCCGATGTAGAAATCAGAAGTAAGATTGATCTCTTTCAAATCATCCGGCGTACCGTTTGATAATTGAAGCGTTTCTCTGACACCATTTACATACAACGCAATCCGCTCGCTTCCGCTCTTACTATTATCCAATACCACAGCCACATCATACCACTTATTGGTTTCTATCTTAGTAGAGCCCTCATAGCGAATACTACCTTTATCATCTGCAGCAAGCTGAAGGAAACGTTCCTCATCATTGCTTCCTCCCTTATGCACATCGACACGCAGCAAGAATTTCTTCTCTATACCCATCACCGTATTAATCCGGGCATTTCCATTGTCATTGCCATTCAACGACTCAATGTTGAAACGAGCCTCAAATGTGAGCGTACTCAAATTCTTTAGCGATTCATCTGCCGTACCATTATATTCAAACGGTACTTTAAAGTAATTACCGCTACCCAGGTTTGCCACTTTATCTGCCTGTACCACCGTTACGGTCAGACTTAATTCCTGTTCCGCTTCGTCTCTGACAAACACGGTAGTGATACCCGCTTTCTTACCTATTAAATTGAAACGAGTGTCATCCACCTGCTGAATAGCTACAATCTCTTCATTCTCTGCTGTCAGACTATAACCTCCGTTTCCTTTTTCTACCGTAATCATGATCTTATTGTTGACTCCCACTCTCGGTGTCAGATTGGAGACATCGATAGAAATCGGATTTACCGTCACCTGAACCACTGCCTGTTTTCCTTTATGGTCTGTAAAAGTCACTGTTGTATGTCCGTTCTTCAAACCTGTCAAAGTATAGAAAGGACGGAACTGATCTGTATTAACCATGCTGACAACCGTTTCATCCTCCACCTCATAAGACAATTCATCATTGCTGGAAAAGTTTCCCATGCTGACAATCAGTTGCTTTTCACCGGCAACTTCCAAGATCACCTCCGGTTCATTCACTTCCAATTCAAATACACCTACATTCACAGAAATATTGGCAACTACTCCTTCTCCATCCATTACTTCGACGGTAGTGGCCCCATTCTGTGAGCCACTTTTTACAGTTATCAATTCGCCGGAAACGGTAGCCGTTGCAATGGCAGTGTTGAAACTTCTCACGGTATAGTTTCCGTTTCCAACCACTACATTCACTTTGGCTTCCTCATTCTGCCCGATACGTATTACCGGTTTGTTCACAATCAACTCTATCAAGTCTTTAGCCACATCGTCGTCGTCATCGTCATCACAACCTGTAACGGCAAACGATAATACCGACAAAAGCAACAGACACATATATGTATAGATTCGTTTCATCTGATTTTCTTTTTAAAGTTATACATTCCTACCGGTTTACCATCCGGGATTTTGTTCAATGGTCGGTGTCTTCTGCAACTCACTCTGGCGAATCGGGAACAGATAATGCTGAATAGAGAACGTACGTTCTTCCACGCAGAAACGTTCCATTCTATATTTCACTCCGTCAACCGTAATAGCCCCATTCCCATCCTGCACCGGACGCATTCCGTTAATCATTCGCTGGCAACGGGGCAATGCACCGTTATTGGCAGCCCAGTATTTCTGTGTACGTTTTGAATTGTCACTCCCGCTCGATTTCCAAAGGCTTTCCTTTGCTAGCTCTTCCTTACTGGTGGGTTCCAGATACAAGCGGCAAGTCCACGGACGTTTTCCTTCATAAAAAAGTTCCACGCGACGTTCGCGCTGAATGTATTCACGCATCAACTGTTGATTAGTCTTTACTTCCGGCGGCATCGGTTTCATAAAAGAACGTTCACGAACCGTATTCACCAATTTATAAGCTTCATCGATATCCTCGCCCAATTCATTACAAGCCTCTGCATAAATATAAATAAACTCCGGAAGACGCCAGATGGCGGGCGCATTGATACTGAAGTTACCGGATTTGTTCCATGACTCCTGTTGGAATTTACGTAAATAATAACCGGTAGTAGTTGCATTGGTAGCACCAATCTTATCGGAACCACTCGCCGTATTGATCGTTTTCGACTCGTTCTTATTATTACGGTAAGGAGCTCCGTGATAAATTACATCACGATAGAAACGCGGGTCACGAGTACCTTTCACATACGGATTAGTATCATCATAGCCACCTTTGCGGGCTTCTGCCGAATATACCGGATAGCCATAATCACCTACGATATATTCGTATTCATCCACTTGTTCCTGTACCGGTTGCTGGCGCGAACTTCCCTCACGGCTGGGCGGATAAATATCACCCTGCCATGCCTGATCCTTGCTCTTCGTCATAAAGAACACATACTCATTGGCAAAGGCATCCATATCATAAAACATATCCCACAAACGAGCATATACACGGCTGTCATTCAGATTACCGTCAGCCGGATCCTTGAAATCATTTGCATCATGTTTCGTATAGAGAGAATAACGCTTGGTTCCGCCGACTTCGAAATCCAGAACGGCTTTAGCCGCTTCTTTGGCTTTTCTCCAACGAGTAGCATCATAAGCATACTCATTTTCAAACACACGACGCAAGTTGTATCCATATTGAGAAGCACCGTTCCACAACGGAGTAGCCGCTACCCAGCGAACAAAAGAAATCAATCCCAGACAGGCTCCCTTATCCACACGCCCAAAATTCTCGGAAGTTTTCACATATTTATTAGGAACCATGCCATAAGCAGTTTGCGCATCCGTCACAATCTTTTCAACCATCGAATGAACAGATTCTTTCTTGAAGTCCATATTATCTCCGGCATTAATCACACGGTCAATATAAGGAGCTTCGCCATACATACGCAATAACAGCATGTGGAAATAACCACGCATGAAATACATCTCACCGATACGGTTGCGAAGATCACCATCCTGCTGTGGGTTGTCGGGCGTATTATACTTCTGTACATTTTCTATAATCAGGTTCGCTTTACGGATTCCTTCATAAAGAGCTTCCCAATATTGCCCTACACTACCGGGCAAAGAATTCGGGTTCCAGGCACCGTTATTGAAGTTATTCGTAATGTTTCCCTCTACGTTGGTTCCTTCACATTCGTCCGTAATGGCACTGTTGCTGAAGTGCTCGAAGAACACCAGCGGACGGTCTGCTTTCTTTGCAGCCGCATATACGTCGGAAACCAGTCCGTTCACTTTTTCGTAACGGGCAAAAACGTCCGCTTCCGTAATATTATCATCATCGTCCCGATCCAGGTAATCGCTACATGAAGTAAAGACCAACGGCAGGACCAATAAAGCAATTGCTGAAAATCTATATAACTTTTTCATATTTCTATCTTATTTAGAATGTTATATCAATACCAAAATTGAATACCTTTTGAATAGGATACCAAGAAGCTCCGTCTCCGGATTTCGTTTCCGGATCTATATCCACATCACCCAGTTTATCAAAAGTCAACAGATTCAGACCTTGCACATAAATACGTGCCTGTTGCACATGGAATTTACGTAATAATTTGGGCGATACATTGTAACCAATTTCCACATTCTTAAGACGCAGGTAGGAAGCATCATACAAAAACAAACTACTGTTTCCATTCTTGTTGTTATCATGTGTTCCATAATGCAATGCCGGATATTTGGCAGTAGCAGCCGTTTCCGGTGTCCAACGGTCCAGATGCATTTTCTTCACACGTCCGATCTTATCTTGTTCAAATTGCGGGAAGTCAAATACAGCAGCCCCATTCAACAGAATAGATGATTTTGTCGCACCTTGCAATAATACACTAAAATCAAAGTTCTTATACTGGAAACCGAAAGGAATACCGAACATCAGTTCCGGACTACGCGGATTTCCCATTGCTGTACGGTCTTCATCATCAATCACTCCGTTACGATCCAAATCCTTATAAACAACATCTCCCGGAATTAATTGTCCCCACGGCTGATAACCGATCTTGTTCAAACGGTCAGCCTCTTCCTGATCGGCTACAAAATGATCGAACACATAGACGAAGTTTTCGTATAAACGTTTACCGGTTTCTTTACGCCAGGAGTTCTTGCGGGCAACTTCCGCTTTATATTCCAGACGGTTACGGGAGAAAGTCAGGTTCGGACGAATATAGTAACGGAAATCCTTTCCAATTTTATCATTCCAGCTCAATTCGATATCCACACCACGGTTGCTTACTTCACCCAGATTCTGTAAAGCTGCATCTTTACCTACAATGTCCGGATATCCCATGATACCGTCACTGTTCATATCTGTAATAATGTCAAAACGATATTCGTAAAATGCATCTATCGTCAATGCCAAGCGTTGATTCAGGGTAGTAAAGTCGATACCGACATTCAATTTACGTGCTTTTTCCCAAGTCAGATTCGCATTAGCCAAATTACCTTCGGAAGTTCCGCCTACATTCGTACCAAAGTTATTACCGAAATCATAACCGCTACCACCACCGTAGAAAGCCAGATATGGGAAACGGCTGCTGACGTTGTCACTACCTACCAAACCATAGGAGGCTCTTACTTTCAGGAAGTCAATCCAGGAAGCCTTTTTCATAAATTCCTCTTCAGAGACTACCCAACCGATTGAACCAGCTGGGAAGAACCCGTAACGTTTGCCCGGAGCGAAGTTCTCGGAACCATTGTAACCGAAGTTAAATTCCATCAGATACTTCTGATTATAATAATAAGCAAAGCGTCCGGTGATACCCTGGCTATGATAAGCCAATTCATTGTTAACAGTACGGTTACCACGGTTTGCCAATAACATGGCTGTCACTTCGTGGCGGTTGCTAAACAAACGGTTGTAATCCAAACGTGCCTGTATATAAGTACGTCCGTCAGAAGCGTTATGACTGAATCCGTTGCCGATAGTCTGGTCAATATCATATTTGTTACCCGTTTTGTAAGCACCCGTATAGTGTCCGCCTGCCATATAAGCATCCGAACCTTCGATCGGCATAAACGTCGCATATTTCGGATATTCACGATAACCGTCTTTGTAAGTATCCAGTTTGCGATTAATCCATCGTCCTTCAGAAGCATCATAAGAGAACATCACTTCCGCTTTTAATCCTTTCGTCAGAAATTCCATATCCAGATTCATGGCAAAACTACCATTCAGATACGTGTTCTTTTCATTCAGATAACCGGTACGGCTCAATTCACCCAGAAGATTGTAACGGTAGATATTGTCACCATAAAGCATACCACGAGGATTTTGCTGAATGTATTCCTCATTCTGCGGATGCGCATTTTCTTCCACCAGAATGGGCAGATATGGAGGCTGGGTAGCACAGATGGTCATCAGGCGACCGGCTGTTGTACCCGGTGCATTACGGTCGGTAATACGGGCCCCCAAATCCAAACGGGTACTCAAATAACGATTAATGTTGATATCGATGTTCGAACGGAAGTTGTAACGGGTGAACTTGGTTTGCGAGTCATATTCACCGGCATTCGAATATTTGTAGTTACCGCCTTGTGAAAAGTAATTGGCCAATACATAATAACGTACCTTGTCCGTACCGCCACGGATGGAGAGGCTGACATCTTCCTGCAAACCGGGTTTGAAAGCAAAATCATAATAATCCCAGTCATATCCCAAACCATCGGAGTTGTCTCCTTTCGCACGGCGAAAATTGTCAATCGCCTGTTGAGAGAAAAGGTTCAAACTGCTGATGTCTGCGCCCGTCATCTTGGCATCGTTCAATCTGGCTTCATTATATAAAGTTGCATAATCGGCAGAGCCTAAATATTCGGGGAAACCGATCGGCTGGTTAATACCGATAGAGGCTTTCAGGTTCACGGTTGCCTTTTCCGCTGCCTTACCACGTTTGGTAGTAATAACGATTACACCATTTGCACCACGGATACCATAAGCGGCAGTGGCGGAAGCATCTTTCAGGATAGTGAATGTTTCAATTTCATCCGGTGCGAGGTAACTCATGTCACGTTCGATTCCATCGACAATGACAATGGCACTCTGGTTACCGTAAGTTGCCTTACCACGAATAAACAATTCACTTTGATCCACACCCGGTTCACCACCCGCATACTGGTTTACAATCAAACCCGGCAGACGTCCGGCAAGCGCATTGTTGATATTGGCAGTAGGACTCTGCGTCAGATCTTTCGTTGTGATGGTAGCCACAGAACCGATCATGGTTTCTTTACGTTGTTTGGTATAACCAACTACAACCACTTCCTGCAATGCTTTCGTATCTTCCTGCAACAAGACAGTCAGTTCTTTCTTTGCACCGGGAACAATCTCCTGTGGCTGGTAACCCAGATAAGAAAACACCAACGGAGCTTCCGCATAAGGCAGTTTAAGCGTAAACTTACCATCCATATCCGTAATCGTACCTGCATTGGCTACTCCTTTCACGACAACAGACACACCGATCAACGGATCATTTGTCGTCTTGTCCAATACCGTACCCGACACTGTTATCTTATTGCTTTGTGTGGCCTGCACCTTTGCCGTTCTTCCCGTTTGCGCCACACCCTGCAAAGGTATACCTGCAAGAAGAGTGCAAGAAACAGCCACCAGACAAATATTTCTTTTTATATGTATCATCTTTCTTTTCGATTTTCTATGTGTAATAAATCAATCTTATTCCTCTGCTTTCTTACCGAAATCCGGTCCGACCCAGTTGGCCTTTTCCGTTGCTTTACCTTGTACCCAGTCTTCATAACGAGCACGGATTTCAATCATTGTTGCTCCCGGGACTTCCGCATTCAAGGAGATTGTCAGGCGATCTTCCCTGTTGTCGCGATTACCAAAGGCCGGTGCTTTTGCCCAGTCGTACTCCCACACATAATAGCCTTCGGGATGAGCCAACGTCCAAAGCACATCAGAACAGCTGCGCAATGCAGCGATAAACTTATTCTTGGTCTTTTCCGGATAAAGGCTGTTAGTCGGCTGTTTCACCATATCCAGGAAGTAACGGACAAATATTCCACGGAATAAAAGATTATCTCCCGAATTTCCTTCACCACTGAATACCGGATAGTTAGAGTCCATTTTCTTATTTACCTGATAAGAGCCGAAAGCAACCGCATTACGAAGATATTCCTCCTCACCGGTAGCATTGTACAATTCCAAGGCAGCCGCCATAAATGTTCCCTGATTATAAGACAAGGCTACTTTATCAGGATCTCCCGGTGTACCGTCATCTTTAATACTCAAATTATCATATACCTGTCCGGTGGAAATATCACACAGATAAGCCGTCATCCAGTTGTATACCTCTTTGGCGAAGTTCAGGTAATAAGCAGCCTGCTCTTCCCAACCGTCTTTAGCCTCCTTAATGGTGAGCTGATATAACTTCATAGCCAACAGGCAACCGGGACCATTGGAACAAGACATACGCGAAGCCGGCGCATCCGTTTTCCATGCCATTCCTCCTGCCCCTTTGTAGTCATTCTTTGCTCCCTTGATATGATTCCACATCTTCATCAATGCACTGTA
>OGYS01001942.1_pt1 | contig 11119 bp, 10 predicted proteins | sample 1576611 | NCBI WGS metagenome assembly OGYS01 (sample SAMEA3541571, study PRJEB24748) | human gut metagenome | biome: human gut; feature: human-associated habitat; material: faeces | place: China | collected 2012
ACCCACGTATCCAGCTTGGAAGGCTGGTGTTCTACCATTGAACTACACCCGCGTCTTAAAGACAAGTAATATGATATCACATCTCAGAAAAAATGCAAGCCTTTTTTTTATTTTTTGATCACTTTTATTACTTTTTGTCCACTTTATTTTCTGACCTCTATTTTATCTATTTCGGTTCTTTTCCTTCCATTTCCACATATATTTTATCAATCACCTGTTTTCTATCCGATCGGAGTTCCTTTTATGTTTTCCAGATTAAAATCAAAAAATATTATACGGATCTGTTTTCTTTTCCTTGCGGCTTTCTTTGTGGGAACCGGCGCTGCATTTCTGCATGATCATTTCTTTCCAGCCGCTGTTCCCACCTCTTCTGAAGGCAACTGGGGGCTCAGCTTCCAAACGGATGGGGATCCCCCTGTCGGCAATGCCACATTTGACGAGTTGAAAAAATTTGATGCCTTTTACGCACAGGACACCGGCGAAAAGGTAATCTACCTTACTTTCGATGCCGGTTATGAAAATGGAAATACACCGGCTATTCTGGAAGCTCTTACGAAACATCAGGCTCCGGCAACGTTCTTCGTCGTCGGCACACTTCTGGAAAGCAATCCAGAACTTATCAAACAGATCCTCGCTGCCGGTAACACCATCGGCAACCACACCTGGCATCACAAAGACATGTCACAGATTTCTACAATGGAATCCTTTTCTGAAGAAATCCAGACAGTTGAAAAACTGTATCAGCAGATCACCGGACAGGAAATTTCCAGATTTTATCGTCCACCACAAGGCAAATACAGCGAAGCCAACCTGAAAATGGCACAGGATCTTGGCTATCATACCTTCTTCTGGAGTCTCGCCTACGTCGACTGGTATCAGGATAGCCAGCCATCCCACGAAGAGGCTTTTGAAAAGCTGCTTGGGAGGATCCATCCCGGTGCCATCGTTTTACTCCACAGTACATCCTCTACAAACGCTGAAATCTTAGATGAACTTCTCACCAAATGGGAAGAAATGGGTTATCATTTTGCTTCTCTTGATGACCTTATAAAAGCTACTGCATCTTAGGAATTTTTCTCTGTCACTTTATCGGAGGATTCTCTAATCGATCAGTCCATATTTCTTCATCGCATAAGCAATTCCATCTTCTTCAACGGTCTTTGTAACAAATTCTGTATAAGGTTCCAGCACCTGGTCATGCGCGCCCATCGCAATCGCATGCCCGGCATGCCGGAACATGGCCAGATCATTGCTGCTGTCTCCAAATACATATGACTGATCTCTCGTCATTTCAAAATGCTCCAGTACCCAGTCAATCGCAGTTCCTTTTGTATAGCCCTTGAGGATACATTCAAACGTATTACTTCCACGGTCGATTACTTCCATATCATCTTTGATAAATTCAAAAAATGCTTTTACATCACTTTTTTCATCCGTATAAATAAAGATTTTATCATATGGACATCTTCTCTGCTCCATATAACGCTCGATTCCAAGTCCACGGTTATTCATGTATTTTTTTGTATTTTCCAATCTGTCAAATCTTGAAACTCTTGAAGTGAAATACACATCTTCTGCTCCCTCAAAAATCCCATCAATCTGACATTTTGTCATATAATCAGCGATCTCATCGCCCCTCTCCGGATCCAGATGCTTTTCAAAAATAATTTCTTCATCAAATGTAAAATAAATCCCACATCCACACAAATATCCATCAAATGGAAGTTTTTTCAGTTCCACCGGAACACTGCAGTATGTTCTTCCTGTATTGATAAATAAAAAATGTCCTGCGTCGTGTGCCCTTTTAAGTGCATCTACCGTACTTGCGGGAATCTCTTTTGTAATCTCACTGAGTACGGTCCCATCAATATCAAAAAATAATGCTGCTCTATTCATTCTACCTTTTCCTCCCGGTTATACTCCAATTACACGATACTCATTATACTCATATCTCACCATTATGCGCAACCCTTTTTCATTTTCTGCAAAATATCTGTGATAAATACCATTTTGACTTCTCCATATAAAAGTAATATAATAGATATTGTACAATTTGAAAAAGGGGTAATAATAATGAATAAAAGAATCGATAAGAAAAAACAGAAAAGAACACTTGAATCAGCAGTAACTGCTACAGCTACATCATCAGCACCGGCTACAGCAACTCCTGTTGTAGAGATAAAAGAAGTTGTAAAAGAAGTCAAAGTACCAGTAGAAGTTCCTGCCAAAAATCCTGCATTCTATGTTCAGTACCAGAGTGCAGAATATACTGTAGCCGCTATCACAGAACGTGTGATCGCTGACTGCAATGCAAAGGGACACGCTGTAGAAAATCCGGAAGCTCTCTCCATTTATCTGAAACCAGAAGATAAAAAAGCATATTACACCCTTGGAGGGTTCAATGGATATATTGAATTATAAAGGAGTATTTTATGGCGCTTAACTTTCAACAGCTTGGAATGCTTGCAAAACTGAAATCCGCATTTTCCACTTTTCAACAGCAGCATCCTAAATTTATGCCTTTTATTCATGCAGTAAAAGGAGATGCATGCCGCAAAGACAGCATCATCGAAATCTCCGTCAAATCTCCGGAAGGACGGAATTATACCACTAATTTCCGTGTTACCGAAAAGGATTTGGAACTTATCCAGATGCTGAAAGATATGCAGGAAAACCAATAAAGTAAAAAAAGCAGGTAAGAAAGGATAAAATTTCTTACCTGCTCTTTTTCTATCTTACTTTAGCATTTCTTTGCTAATACAAAGGAATGGCCTTCCATTTTTATTGCCTGAAGGCTGACTTTTTTACCGGTATATAAATCCATATACTCTCCCTCTTCTTCGATCCAGGCTGTCCGGTCCTCTTCTGCGAAATTAAAAAGTGCTGTCATCTGCTCGCCCTCCAGTTCCCGCACAACTCCAAGGATTCCATTTTCCCAGGTATCAAGCGTCCAGACATTTGCCGATGCGTCAAATACTTTTTCCTTACTTCGGATGGATCTAAGTTTTCCAATTCCATCAAACAGTTCTTTTTGTACCGTTCCTTTTCTCTTTCGTCCGTCTGCCAGCTTCCAGTCAAATTTTCCTCTGTGGATATACCTGGAATCAACCCGTTTTTCCGGATCATTTTTATAAGTATAATCATTTACCTGACCAATCTCATCTCCACTGTAAAGCATTGGAATTCCGGATTGCACCATCATATATGCATGCAACATCAGATCAAATCTGACTGCTCTTTTTTTCTTTTCTTCATTTTGTTCAAATCCGGCACTTTCAATTCCACACATGGAAGCTGTCGTTGCACAGAATCTGGCATCTCCTGTTATCGGATCTTCATTATAAAGTTCCCCGCGGCTCACACTTTCTGCGATCTTTCCCGTGAAAAAGTCATTCAGATATCTTTTGTGTGGGACTTCCTGCATTCCCCAACCAGAAAGAGTCTGGAAATCCAATCCCCATCCAATATCATCATGACATCTGAGGTAATTTAAGAAAGTATACTCTTTCGGAAGGTTGTTCATAATATCAAGCTGCATCCGTAAAAGTCTGGTATCTCTCGTCGCAACCGTATTCCATGTAGTAGCCATCATGGTTACATTATAAAGCATATGACATTCCGGCTTTTCTATGGTACCAAAATAAGGAACTACTTTTTCCGGTTCCATCACGACTTCCCCTAATAATACAACCGACGGACACACAATCTCCCCGATCATACGCATCATCCTGACTATCGTATGTACCTGTGGAAGATTTCTGCAGCTTGTCCCCATTTCCTTCCAGATATAAGGAACTGCATCGATCCGCAGAATGTCAATCCCCTGATTGACCAGGAAAAGGAAATTATACATCATTTCGTTAAACACTCTCGGATTCTTATAATTCAGATCCCACTGGTAAGGATAAAAGGTAGTCAACACGTAGTGTCCGATTTCAGGAAGCCAGGTGAAATTCCCCGGTGCAGTTTCCGGAAATACCTGTGGCACTGTTTTCTCATATTCTCTGACATAGTTTTCATTGTCACAGAAAAAATACCGGCTCATATATTCGCCTTCACCCATTCTTGCCTTCTGTGCCCATTCATGATCTTCGGAAGTATGGTTCATTACAAAATCCATACACAGATTCATGTCTTTTTCATGGCAGGCTTCAGCCAGATCTGCAAGGTCTTCTATGGTTCCAAGTTCCGGCTTTACTTTTCTGAAATCCGCAACCGCATAGCCTCCATCGGATCTTCCCTTTGGCGAATCGAGAAACGGCATCAGATGAACACAGTTTACACCACATTCTTCCAGATACTTAAGCTTTCCTTTGACTCCTCTTAAATTTCCGGCGAAATTATCAATATACAGCATCATTCCCAGCATGTTTTTTTTTCGATACCACGCCTGATCCTTTTCCTTCTCCAGATCTCTCTTTCGAAGTTTCGTATTTCTTGCATGATAGTAATTCTGCATCTGTTCACAGAGCTCTGCAAACATTGCTTCATTATCATATAATTCCATATAGAGCCAGCGAAGCTCATCCATATGCTTCGCCAGTCTCTTTTCAAAAATATCATTTGTTTTTCTCATTTTTACTCGACCATTTCCAGATAAATCTGATATGCTTTGTACTCACCAAATTCAAGCGGCATCGGAATTCCAACTTCCATCAGCGCCTCTGCCGGATAAATTTTTCCGGTATTTGAATCTTTATAGAATTGTCCGGCACACAGACCTTTCATTTTTACATAATTTACTGTCATGTTTCCATGGATTTCAAGCATAACTACATTTACAAGTACTTCTTTCCCATCTTCTGATACAAATTCCCATGCGCCGATTTCTTCTGCGAATGGATTACTCAGTCGATAGTAAAGTCCATTTTGTACAAGCTGTGCATATTTTTTGTATTCTACTATCTGTTCCCTGATCTCTCTGCGCTCTTCATCTGTCATTTTCGCCGGATCCAGTTCATAGCCGAAGGTTCCTGCCATGGCACAGACACCTCTTGTATGGAGTGATGTCTTTCTTCCTGTCTGATGATTCGGAACTGCAGATACGTGAGATCCAACTGCAGATACCGGATACCCAAAGGATGTTCCGTATTGGATCCTTACACGATCCACTGCATCGGTATTGTCACTGCACCAGATCTGTGGTGTATAATACAGCATTCCCGCGTCAAAACGACCTCCACCACCACTGCAGCCTTCAATCAGAAGGTCTGGATAGCGGCTTATAATACGCTCCAGGAAATCATAAAGTCCAAGCATGTAGTCATACTGCACACTGCCCTGTTCTTCTGCTGTCATAGAATATACTTCTGCCATACTTCGGTTCATATCCCATTTTACATATTCGATATTTCCCTGATCGAGCACCTGACACATCTGCTCATAAACAGCATCCACAACTTCTTTTCTCGAAAAATCAAGGAGCAGCTGGTTTCTTCCTTTTACCGGTTTTCTTCCCGGAATCTGAATTGCCCAGTCCGGATGTTCACGGTAAAGATCACTGTCTTCATTTACCATCTCCGGCTCAAACCAGAGCCCGAATTTAACACCTAACGCATTGATCCTGCTGATCAGGTCACCAAGACTTCCCTGCAGCTTTTCTTCATTAACCTCCCAGTCGCCAAGTCCACTGTTGTCATCATTTCGACTTCCAAACCATCCATCGTCCAATACAACCATATCGATTCCCAGATCCTTTGCCTGCTCGGCAAGATGATAGATATCTTCTCCCGTAAAATCAAAATAGCATGCTTCCCAACTGTTGATCAGTACCGGTCTTACTTTTTCTTTATATTTTCCGCGACACAGATTTTTACGGATACATCTCTGCAGATTCTGGGAAAGCTTTTCAAGTCCCTGATTGCTGCAAGTTAAAATAACTTCAGGGATCACAAATTCCTCTCCTTTTTTCAGTGGATAAGAAAACTGTTCTTCCTGCAGTCCCATCTGCATTCTTGTCTGCCCGAACTGATCCTTTTCTACTTCTGCTTTAAATCCTCCGCTGTATACAAAAGACATTCCATAACAGGTACCGGCATCTTCTGTCGTTTCTTTTTCCGCCAGTATCATCATCGGATTGTACTGATGGCTGGATGTTCCTCTGCGGCTTCCAATTACAAAAGCTCCATGTCCTACCGATGTTCTTTGCATATTTCTTTCCATCGCATGGCGGCCGTAAAATGAAATCACATCAAACTCACCGTGAAGGAAATCAATACAGGCTGCCTGTGCTTTTGTCAGTCTGATTTTATCTTCTTCTGTATTGATCACTTTTGCACTTCTTGTGATCACATCATACTCCGGAAGAACTCCATAAAGTAATTCTACCTGTAATCCTGTCACCTGATCTTTCATATAAATGATCAGAGTCTGGGCTTCCTCTTCGGCAGCATAAACTGCCGGAAGTCCCTTCAAATTGTATTTTCCATCACAAATCTCATATCCCTGATATCTAAGATCGCATCCAAAAGAACCATCTGCATTTACAAGATCAAGCACCGGACTCCTGAAATCTCCTGTCAGTCGACACGGAAATTCCTGCGGCAGCACATCAAGGGAATATGTTCTGTCATTTCCTGTATCATGCGGATTTCCTGAGAAGCCACGGTCTGCATAGGTCAGAAGATAGTCCATAACTCCATCTGTCTTTCTTCCATAATATAAATGCAGTAAAAATCCATATGCATCAATTTGCATCTGATACGTTGTATTTTGGGTATGTAATGTAAATGTTTTTGCTTTCTCGTTGTATATGATTCCCATATTCTTCTCCTTAAGCTTCTGTCAAATTTATTTTACTGCGCCATTTACAACACCGTTCAGAATCTGTTTCTGACAGATCAGATAGAAAATCAAAATCGGAAGCAGTGCCAGTAAATAGGATGCAAATGCAAGATTATAATTGGTTCCAAATTGTGTCTGGAATGTCATCTGTGCAAGTGGCAGTGTGTTCACATCACTACCTGCCAGAATTACAAGTGGTGTCATAACATCATTCCATGTACCAAGTGCTGTAAGTACCGCTACTGTTGCATGCATCGGTTTCATGATTGGGAAAATAACGCTCCAGTAAGTTTTCCAGGTTGTTGCCCCGTCTACATGTGCAGCCTCTTCCAGTGCCAGCGGAATATTTTTCAGATAACCGGAGTATAAGAGCACATTCATCGGCATATAAAATACAAGATAACACAAAATAACACCGAAAATATTGTCAATTCTCATCTGTGCTGTCTGCTTCACAAGTGGCATCATCAAAATTGCAAATGGAACAAACATACCGCTTACAATATAAAGATAGGCTACTTTGTAAAATTTACTGGTACTTTTACTTCTTCCGATCACATAACCGATCATAGAATGAATCATAATGGAAAGAACTACCGTTACAATCGTTATCAGCACACTGTTGCCCAGTGAATGCCAGAAATCTGTTACACGCATTGCTTCTGCAAAGTTAGAAAAGCTCCAGCTTTTTGGCAGTGATAAGATTCCGGAAATACTGTTTGTCATTTCCGACGGTTTCTTAAATGCAATCACAACTGTAAGATAAAGAGGAAAAATAACGGTTACAAGACCCAGAATCAATAAAATTGTGATTGGCCAGTTTACTCTTTCTTTCACCTTTACTTTCATTATAACTGTTCCTCCTTATTTCCCAAAAAGTTCATCTGTAATACAGAGATCACAACGATCACTACAAAGAACACAACTGCATTGGCACTCTGGAACCCAAACTGTCCTCCGGCCATACCATTGTTATAAATCAAAAATGAAATTGATTCTGTACTCTGCGCCGGACCTCCTTTGGTAAGAGCCATGATCTGATCAAATACCATCAGAAAATTCTTCATGCAAAGTACCATATTGATGGTAAAGAATGGAAGGATCAGTGGAAATGTCAGATTCTTGAATTTTTTCCATCCGGTCGCTCCATCAAGAGAACCTGCTTCGTATACATCCTCCGGTACCGTCTGAAGTCCGGAAATATAAATAATCGTATTCATTGCAACAGACTGCCATGCACATACAATTACGATCGCAACCCATGCCCATTTTGAGCTTGCCAGGATACTGTCACCTTTTCCGCCCATCATTTTTACAACTGCCGGAAGAATATAAGTGAAAAAGTAATTGAAAATATAGCCCACTACAAGTGCTCCTAAAATATTTGGAACGAAATACATTCCTCTGAGTGCACTTTTAAATTTAATTTTACTGTTTAATCCAAGAGCTAAAACAAGACTTAACACATTTACAACTATTGTTGCAACAATTGCAAGCTTGAATGTAAACAGGTAGGATTTCCCAACTCTTGCATCAGTAAATAAGTCTGTATAATTTCGAATACCTACCCAGTCAAACTCGCCATATCCTCGAAAATTTGTAAAACTATAAATAACACCTTTAATAAGTGGCAGCGTATTAAAGCAGAAAAACAACGCAAGTATCGGTATCGTAATCAGTAAAAATGTCCGCTCTCTGCCATTCATCCTTTTCAATTTATTCATGATCTGTATCCCTCCTACTTGCCTGCTTCATAATCTTCCATCATACGAATGATATCCCTGTTATATCTGATCCAGTCTTTGTCAAATTTTTTCAGGAATGCGTCAACATCCTGGTTTATGAGAAATGTCTGGATTTGTGCATCGACTGCCATTTCTGACGGATAATAGTGATCCTGGTAATCCGCCATACGGTTATCCTGAATATATGGTTTCATATCTTCCAGTTCCGGAGCTAATGCAAAATCTTCGTCTTTACAAGGCACCGCATTCTGTGCATCTAAGTATGACTGGATACTATCATGATCCATCAGGAAATCAAGTACTTCATATGCCGCTTCTTTATTTTTACATGCATCCATCACGCAGAACTGAAGGTCTACTCCTGAATTTAATACATTGTCCTCTTCAGAATCATTAGCCGGCATAACAAAGGATCCGATATTCATATCCGGATTTACAGATTTGATCTGCGGAATTGCATAGCTTCCGATTGTATACATCGCTGATTCACCATTTGCAAATGCAGTACATGCATCGTTGTATCCGTATCCAAACGGTCCATCTTCACCATAATTTAACAATTCAAGCATTTTTTCTGCCACGTGCGGATATTCTTTGGAGAAGGTTGTTTCTCCCTTATTCACCTGCTGACAAACATCGGATGGTGCAAGTCCGACTGCAAGTGCATTCCAAGGTGCAAGGCAGGTCCAGGTATCTTTATATCCAAAATAAAGTGGCTGGATTCCTTCATTCTGAATCTCCTCGCAAAGAGAAATAAATTCATCCCAGGTCTGCGGAATCTCCCATCCATGTTCCGCAAACATATCTTTGTTATAGAGCACTCCTGCCGCATTTGCCACATACGGAAGCCCATATGTTCCTTCTGTCGGAACAAACTCCAATCCTTCAATAATATCCAGATAAGCAGGTTTTACCTCACCAAGTCCTTCATAATCTGAAAGGTCAGCCAGTATTCCTGAATCAACAAAATACGAATAATTGATATCTCCTCCGATTCCGATAATATCCGGATAATCTTCTCTGATAAAACGTGTTTTCAAAATTGTTGTCGCATCATTTGGGGAAGAAATTTTCAAATGGATATCATCATGTGTTTCATTAAATTCTTTTTCAAGCTGTTCAAATATATCTACCGCCTCCGGTTTGTACTGAACAAGTTCAATTTCCACTTTTCCGCTTTTTGAATTTTGCTGACATCCCTGTAATACAGCTGATGCCATCAGAATACAGGACATTCCCAAAACAATTGCTGCTCTTTTCCTTCTCATTTTTTCTCCTTCCTCACAGGTATATTCGTTTTTAGTTACCGCTCGATATATCAAGTGCTTTCTTTATAGTTGTATAATAACATACCATTATGCGACTATAAATATCATTGTATTTGAATTTTTATTCCAAAATGCTATTATTTTCTTCTTTTTTGCTAAATGCATAGCATTTTGGTATATTTTAGTTGCAATCTATTTATTAAATCAGTAGAATAAATATATATATCAACTGACTTAACATCTGCTAAACATCATTTTTCACGGCAGAGCACCTATGAGAAAGGAATTATTATGAAAGAACTTATGTTTTCAGTATTTCCAAGCGAGAATTTTGTCGATCTTGGATTGTATCAGTTTGGTTACGAACAATGTGAACCGGCGCATAGTTTTGGTCCTGCCGTCCGTAATCATTTTCTTTTTCACTACATTATCTCCGGCACCGGAATTTTAATGGCAAATGATTCTCACAGTGTAACACAGACCTATCACGTAAAAAGTGGCCAGGGCTTCATGATTTTCCCCGGTCAGATCAATACTTATATCTCTGATGAAAAACTCCCATGGGAATATACCTGGATTGAATTTGACGGACTACGAGCAAAGGAAACCATTGAACTTTCCGGACTTAGTTTGGATAATCCGATTTATAAAGCTACTTCTAAGGATCTGCGCGAAATACTGAAAGAAGAACTTCTCTATATTGCAAGTCACGGAGACGCTACACCATTTCACCTGATCGGGCATCTCTATCTTGCAATTGATGCTCTTATTCGTTCTACTTCCATCATGCAGACATCGAAAATCAGCCGTCTTCAGGATTTTTATATCCATGAAGCCCTATCTTATATAGAGCAGAATTTCCAAAACGATATTTCTGTCGAAAACATCGCTGCTGTATGCGGATTAAACCGCAGTTATTTCGGAAAAATTTTCAAAGACGGAATTGGAAAATCTCCTCAGGAATTTTTGTTGAATTATAGAATGATTAAAGCTGCTGAATTATTAAAACTGACAAAGCTTTCCATTAAAGATGTAGGTAATGCAGTCGGTTATCCCAACCAATTACATTTTTCCAGAGCATTTAAAAATATTTATGGAATATCGCCAAGAGACTGGCGTAATCAGAACAGACTTAAACAATAATAGAAAAAGAATGCTGCAGTTCAGACTGTGCATTCTATTTTTATTATTTAATATGTAATAATAAAGAATGTGCCTAGGCTCGTAGTGCCTTTTATTTAACAGGAAGTTCCTACGGATTTTGCTATGCAATAAAAAAACTGCAAACCCTTACGGTCTACAGCTCCCTTACTTTTTACATGT
>OGYS01001943.1_pt1 | contig 11114 bp, 8 predicted proteins | sample 1576611 | NCBI WGS metagenome assembly OGYS01 (sample SAMEA3541571, study PRJEB24748) | human gut metagenome | biome: human gut; feature: human-associated habitat; material: faeces | place: China | collected 2012
CGATACAATACAACAACAGTTTTTGCATGGATAGTCTTGTAGAACAGTTCTTTTTTTCGTATACTGATTCTAAATAATTGTGGCTGAACTGTTACGATTATAATAAGTTTACGGAAAAACCACCTTGACTAATATTAATATTTTTTTTATAATATTTTATACGACATATTAAAAATATGATGAAAAAGGCGATGACGGAGACAGTAAGATCTGATCGAATGTTACAGCGAGTCGGGGATGGTGTAAGTCCGATACCGGTAGACAGATTCTGAATATCACTTCCGAGCCGCGGCATCTGAAATAAATACAGAGAAGTAAGAGCCGACGTAAGTCCGACGTTACAGGACACCATATGCGGATCCGAATCGTATGCATAAGCTGCAGAAAAGAAGAGATATAGAAAGAGATGTACTATACTGTAAATAGATGTTTTCTGTCGCGTACAGTCAAGGCGTGAGATCCAAGTATGTTGTAACAGGTGGTTAAAAACGGAGAATAAGCTTTCGTCCTATTACAGGACGGAAGCTTTTTGTTATTAAGGAGGAAAGGAAGAAGATCATGTACAAAAAAGTTTCTACAGACATGAATTTTGTCGATCGAGAAAAACAAATCGAAAAGTTTTGGGACGACAATCACATTTTTGAGAAAAGTATGGAAGAGCGGGAAGGATGTCCGGATTATATTTTTTATGACGGCCCTCCGACAGCAAACGGAAAGCCGCACATTGGTCATGTGCTGACTCGTGTTATTAAAGATATGATTCCGCGTTATCGAACAATGAAAGGCAGTATGGTTCCCAGAAAAGCAGGTTGGGATACACACGGACTTCCGGTAGAACTGGAAGTGGAAAAGCTGCTCGGACTTGACGGGAAAGACCAGATTGAAGAGTATGGACTAGAACCTTTCATTGATAAGTGTAAGGAAAGTGTTTGGAAATATAAAGGAATGTGGGAAGATTTTTCAGGAACAGTAGGTTTCTGGGCAGATATGGACGATCCGTATGTCACATATCATAATTCCTTTATAGAGTCGGAATGGTGGGCGTTAAAGCAGATCTGGGATAAAGGGCTTCTTTACAAAGGATTTAAGATCGTTCCTTATTGCCCGCGCTGCGGAACGCCGCTTTCTGCACAGGAAGTTGCACAGGGATACAAAGATGTAAAAGAACGTTCTGCGATCGTCAGATTCAAAGTAAAAGAAGAAGATGCGTATATCCTTGCATGGACGACAACTCCCTGGACGCTGCCGTCGAACCTTGCGCTTTGTGTAAATCCGAAAGAAGATTATGCGAAAGTAAAGGCTGCGGACGGAAATATTTATTATATGGCGTGCGCGCTTCTTGATACGGTGCTTGGAAGACTTGCAGAAGAAGGAAAAGCAGCGTATGAGGTGCTTGAGACATATAAGGGAACTGATTTGGAAGGAAAAGAATACGAGCCGCTTTATCAGTGCGCGGCAGATTGTGCGCAGAAGCAGAACAAGAAAGCGTTTTACGTTGTATGTGACGAATATGTTACGTTGACAGACGGTACAGGCGTTGTTCATATTGCTCCGGCATTCGGTGAAGACGATGCGAACGTAGGAAGAAAATATGACCTTCCGTTTGTTCAGCTTGTAGATGAAAAAGGAAATATGGCAGAGGAGACGCCGTTTGCAGGATTGTTTGTAAAGAAAGCCGATCCGGAAGTGCTCAAAGATCTTGATGCCAGAGGTCTGCTCTATGATGCACCGAAATTTGAGCATAGTTATCCTCATTGCTGGAGATGCGACACACCGCTGATCTATTATGCACGTGAATCATGGTTCATCAAGATGACTGCCGTGAAAGAGGACCTTATCGCAAATAATAATACGATCAACTGGATTCCTGAAAGTATCGGAAAAGGACGTTTCGGCGACTGGCTTGAAAACGTGCAGGACTGGGGGATCAGCCGTAACCGTTACTGGGGAACGCCGCTTAATATTTGGGAATGCGAGTGCGGACATATGCATTCTGTCGGAAGCATTGAGGAATTAAAAGAAATGTCCGATAATTGCCCGGATGACATTGAACTTCATCGTCCGTACATTGATGCTGTGACGATCAAATGTCCGAAGTGTGGAAAAGAGATGCACCGTGTTCCGGAAGTAATCGACTGCTGGTTTGACAGCGGATCAATGCCGTTTGCACAGCATCATTATCCGTTTGAAAATAAAGAGCTGTTTGAAAGACAGTTCCCGGCGGACTTTATTTCGGAGGCGGTAGACCAGACGAGAGGATGGTTCTATTCCCTGCTTGCGATCTCAACGCTTCTGTTTAACAAAGCGCCGTATAAGAATGTAATCGTACTTGGTCATGTACAGGATGAGAACGGACAGAAAATGAGCAAATCAAAAGGAAATGCAGTCGATCCGTTTGATGCTCTTGAAAAATACGGTGCAGATGCGATCCGCTGGTATTTCTATGTGAACAGCGCTCCGTGGCTTCCGAACCGTTTCCACGGAAAAGCTGTAGTAGAAGGTCAGAGAAAGTTCATGGGAACACTGTGGAACACATATGCTTTCTTTGTTCTTTATGCAAATATCGATCAGTTTGACGCCACAAAATATGAATTAGAATATAATAAACTGTCCGTTATGGATAAGTGGCTTTTGTCAAAGATGAACACGATGGTAAAAACGGTAGATACAAACCTCGGAAATTATCGTATTCCGGAAGCGGCGCGCGCTCTTCAGGAATTTGTAGATGATATGAGTAACTGGTATGTGAGAAGAAGCCGTGAACGTTTCTGGGCGAAAGGAATGGAGCAGGATAAGATCAATGCATACATGACACTATATACAGCGCTTGTTACGGTATCAAAAGCGGCAGCTCCGATGATTCCGTTTATGACAGAAGAGATTTATCAGAATCTTGTACGCAGCGTTGACCAGAATGCGCCGGAGAGTATCCATCTGTGCATGTTCCCGGAAGTGAACGAGGATCAGATCGACACAGAGCTTGAGCAGAATATGGATCATGTGCTGAAGCTTGTCGTTATGGGACGCGCCTGCAGAAATACATCGAACATCAAGAACCGTCAGCCGATCGGTCAGATGTTCGTAAAAGCAGCATTTGATCTGCCTGAATTTTATCAGGATATCGTAGCTGATGAGCTGAATGTAAAAAATGTAAAGTTTACAGATGATGTAAGAGACTTTACTTCTTATAGTTTTAAACCACAATTAAAGACAGTAGGTCCGAAATATGGTAAAATGTTAGGGGGAATTAAAGCGGCGCTTGATCATGCAGACGGAAATTCTGCTATGGATGAGATCAATGAAACAGGAGCGCTTAAGCTTGATGTAAGCGGCCAGGAGATCACACTTTTCAAAGAGGACCTTCTGATCGACACAGCGCAGATCGAAGGATATGTTTCTGAAAACGACAATGGAATCACGGTTGTTCTTGATACGAACCTGACACCGGAACTTCTTGAAGAAGGATTTGTCAGAGAAATTATCAGTAAAGTACAGACAATGAGAAAAGAGGCTGACTTTGAAGTTATGGACCGCATCAAAGTAACGTATAACGGAAGTGAGAAAGCGGAAAAGATCTTTGCAGAACACAGTGACGAGATCGGCGGGGAAGTGCTTGCAGATAAAGTTGTAAAGGCAGAGCCGGCAGGTTATGTGAAAGAGTGGAAGATCAACGGAGAAGCAGTTACAATGGGCGTTGAGAAACAATAATTTTAAGATATGCGGCACATCCGGGCGCATTCGTTCTTGTAAGATAAAGGATGCGATGCGCCGCGGCATATCAAAAGGAAGGGAATAAAGCAATGCATAATAAAGGATTTGAGAAAGAAACATTTAAGGAAACCGTAAGAGAAAATATTAAGACGCTGTACAGAAAAACGATTGACGAGGCAACTCCTCAGCAGATTTTTCAGGCAGTATCTTATGCAGTGAAAGACGTAATCATCGATGATTGGATCGCAACACAGAAAGCGTATGACGAGGCAGATGCAAAGACTGTGTATTACATGTCTATGGAGTTTTTGATGGGGCGTGCATTGGGAAATAACCTGATCAATCTGACAGCGTATAAAGAGGTAAAAGAGGCGCTGGAAGAAATGGAGATCGATCTGAATGTAATCGAGGATCAAGAGCCGGATGCAGCGCTTGGAAACGGAGGTCTCGGACGGTTGGCAGCCTGTTTCCTTGATTCACTTGCAACATTGAATTATCCGGCTTATGGATGCGGCATTCGTTATCGTTACGGCATGTTTAAACAGAAGATTAAAGACGGGTATCAGGTGGAAGTGCCGGATAACTGGCTCAAAGAAGGTAATCCGTTCGAGATCAGAAGAGAAGAATATGCAAAAGAAGTCCGCTTCGGAGGGAATATCCGTTTTGAAAATGACCCTGAGACGGGAAAAGCAAAATTTGTGCAGGAAAATTATGAGTCTGTTTTGGCGATTCCGTATGATATGCCTATCGTAGGATATGGAAATCATGTCGTAAACACACTGCGTGTGTGGGATGCAAAAGCAATCACAGATTTTAAGCTTGATGAATTTGACAGAGGAAATTACCATAAGGCGGTAGAGCAGGAAAATCTTGCGAAATTGATCGTTGACGTTCTTTATCCGAACGACAATCATTATTCGGGAAAAGAACTCCGTTTGAAACAGCAGTATTTCTTCATCTCCGCAAGTCTTCAGGCTCTGCTTGAGAAATATAAGAAAAAGCATTCTGATGTTCGTAAACTTCATGAGAAAGTAATCATTCAGATGAACGATACACATCCGACAGTTGCGGTTCCCGAACTGATGAGACTGCTGATCGATCAGGAAGGATTAAGCTGGGAAGAGGCGTGGGAAGTAACGAGCAAAACATGTGCTTATACGAATCATACAATTATGGCAGAAGCTCTTGAAAAATGGCCGATCGACCTGTTTTCAAGACTGCTCCCCCGTATTTATCAGATCGTGCAGGAAATTGACAGAAGATTCCTGATCAAAGTGAATGAGATGTATCCGGGAAATGAGCATAAAGTAAAGAAAATGGCAATCTTAAGAGACGGTCAGGTTCGCATGGCAAATATGGCTATTATCGCGGGATTTTCTGTAAACGGCGTTGCGAAGCTGCATACAGATATCTTGAAAACACAGCAGCTCCGTGATTTCTATGAGATGATGCCGGAAAAATTTAATAACAAGACAAACGGCATCACACAGAGAAGATTCCTCGCACACGGAAACCCGCTTCTGGCAGACTGGATTACAGATAAGATCGGAAATGGATGGATCACAGATCTGTCGCAGATTGAAAAGCTCAGACCGTTTGCGGACGACGAAAAGGCCAGACGTGAGTTTATGCAGATTAAATACGAGAACAAAGTACGTCTTGCAAAATATATTAAAGAGCATAATGGAATTGAAGTTGATCCGCGCTCGATCTTTGACGTTCAGGTAAAACGTCTCCATGAGTACAAACGTCAGCTTCTTAATATTCTGCATATTATGTATCTGTACAACCAGATCAAAGAACATCCTGAGATGTCGTTTTATCCGAGAACATTTATTTTCGGAGCGAAAGCGGCGGCGGGATATTTAAGAGCGAAAGAGACGATCAAACTGATCAATTCCGTAGCTGATGTTGTAAATAATGACAGGAGCATTAACGGAAAACTGAAAGTCGTATTTATTGAAGATTATCGTGTATCAAATGCGGAGATTATTTTTGCGGCAGCCGATGTGAGCGAGCAGATCTCCACGGCGTCAAAAGAGGCGTCGGGAACAGGTAATATGAAATTTATGCTCAACGGTGCGCCGACTCTCGGAACGATGGACGGAGCGAATGTGGAAATTGTGCAGGAAGTCGGAGCGGAGAATGCGTTTATCTTCGGCCTTAGTTCAGAAGAAGTAATTAATTATGAGAATAACGGAGGATATAATCCGACGGCTATTTACTTTAACGATTGGGAATTAAAACGTGTGATCGATCAGCTTATGGACGGCACATATGCAAACGGCGATCACGAGATGTATAAAAATCTGTATAATTCTCTGTTGAATACGCAGTGTACAGACAGAGCGGATACTTACTTTATTCTGAAAGATTTCCGTTCCTATGCAGAGGCTCAGAAACGAGTGGAAGAAGCTTACAGAGATCAGCAGAGATGGTCAAGAATGGCAATGATGAATACGATATGCAGCGGGAAATTTTCCTCTGACAGAACAATCGAAGAATATGTAAGTGATATTTGGAAATTAGAAAAAGTAGATGTTGCTCCGCTTGAAGAGTAAAAACATCTGATTGATTTTTCGGAAAAGGGATAAGGAGGTAGTAAGATGAGAAATATGTATGATTACGCATATGAATACGAGTATCAGTATCATCCGGAAAGGGCAGGAGAAATGTTTGCCGTAGTGTTCGCTTCGCTTTGGCTTGCGATCATGATAGGAATGCTCGTATTTATGCTTGGAAGTTACCTTCTGCATTCTTTCGGTCTGTATACGATCGCAAAGCGGATGGGGAAAAAAGATGCATGGATGGCATTTGTACCTTTTGCGAGAACATATTACCACGGGAATATGGCAGGTCCGATCCGACTGAAAAATACGACGATCAAAAATCCGGGATTGTGGAAACTGCTTTTTCCGATCATCTACAGCGGAGCGATCGGCATCTATGTACTGGTACTCGTATTTGGCATCGGAATGACGCTCGCCGGAAGTGCGGTGAATCAAAATGTGACAGGGGCGGGGATGAGCGTACTTGCGTTTTTCTTTATGTATTTCGTAGTGATCATTGTTTCGATCTTATTCGGAGCAGTTCAGATCGCTTTGAACGTCTTGGTGAATAAACAGATTTATGAAAACTTCGCGGAAGGAAATATGCCGGTTATTCATGCAGTATTATCATCGTTAGTACCGTTATACGAGGCGATATGCCTGTTTATTATGAGAAAGAGACCGTTTGTCCGATAAAACAAAAGTTATAAAAAAAACAGCGCTTCATATGATAGAAATATGGAGGGCTGTTTTTTGATGAAAAGATATACGATAGAACAAAAATTCAAATCGGCAGCTGCATTCCTTGTTATTTTGATATTGTTTCCGTACATTGTTTCTGTGTTTGTAAACGGAGTAGATCCAGAAGAGACAACGAATGAAAATTTTTACATCAGAGTTAAAGCTTCGGAGGAAGAAGAGGCAGACGGGATTGCAGAAGTAGAGTGGAATGAGTATCTTACGGGAGTGTTGGCAAAAGACGTACCGGCAGATACAGAGACGGAGGCACTGAAGGCGCAGGCGGTTCTTGTGAGGACACAGATCAGCCGTGCGCTGCAAAGAAGCACTCAGGCAGAAGAGACGGAGAATCAAAAGTCGGACAGAACCGGAAATGTATCAGATGTTATTTTGGAGATCGATTATTTGTCGCAGAAGGAAATGCAGGATCAATGGCCTGCCGATGAATATAAAAAGCGATATGAAAAATACAGAAATGCCATAGAAGCGACAGAAAACGAGGTGTTATTTTATAATGATACATATGCATGGACTCCGTTCCATCAGTCAAATACGGGAATGTCGCGCAGTGCGGAAGAAGTGCTCGGAAGTTCGGAGTTTCCGTATATTAAAGTGAAAGAATGTCCGGCAGATAAAGAAGCGGAAGAACAGGTCGGCGTATTTACGTTTTCCTATGATCAAATACAGAAAAAATGTCATCATTTTCTGGCGGCAGAGACAGACGGAGAAAAAGCTGCGGCAGGATATTCTTTTAAAGATTTTGAAATTTTAGAACATGATTCGGCGGGATATGTGGGAAAGCTTCGGATAGGAGAAACAATTTGCACAGGAGATCAATTTCGGGATGCGCTGTCGCTTCCGTCGAGTTCTTTTTCGTTTGCGGAAAGCGGGAAGAAAATAAAAATTATAACGGCGGGAAACGGACATGGCATGGGGCTGAGTTGTTGGACTGCAAATAAAATGGCAAAAGACGGAAAAACATATAAAGAAATTTTGGAGTTTTTTTATGAAGGGACAAAGACAGAGAAGGATTTGAACTTTATTGCAAAAAATAAATAAAGTAATTATAATCAACAATAGAGTCAGAGAAAAACTTTTTTGAAAGGACAGAATAAAGTTATCATTTTCCGGCAAAAATATAACCAGAGGTGATGATAATGAATAAAAATGAAAAAATGTCCTTTTTAAAAGGCAAAGGAGCAGCCATCGGTATTGTAGTCTGCTTTATGGCAGTTCTGGCGGTCGTTGGAACATATACGGTCGGAAACTACAAAAAAGATATGAAAGAGCAGATGGCGAAAGCTGAAAAAGAGGCGGAACAGTTTACAGAAGATAACACGAAAGAAACAACTACAGATGAAATCCTCCTGCCGGAAGTGGAAGAAACGGATGAAAATGAACAAGAAAGCAGGGAAGATGTGCCTGATACAACAGGGACGGAAGAAGGAGTTCAGCAGACGGGAAGCGCCGCGTCAAATCTTTGGTTTTCAGAAGAAAGCGTTCTTACATGGCCTGCAAGCGGAGCAGTGATCAATGGATATAGTATGGATGAGACTGTATTTTTCCAGACATTAGAACAGTATCAATATAATCCTGCGATGATTATAGCCGGGGAAGCAGGAGAAACGATCAATGCATCTGCGGCAGGAACTGTGACTGCGATCGAGGAGTCGGCGCAGACGGGACTTACGGTGACGCTTGATATGGGAAACGGATATTCAGCAGTGTACGGACAGTTAAAAGATGTACAAGTTAAAACAGGAGATTATGTGGCAGCAGGCAGCGCAATCGGCAGTTTGAATGAGCCGACGAAATATTACAGCGTAGAAGGAACGAATCTGTATTTTCAAGTGCTTAAAGACGGAGAGCCGGTCGATCCGATGAATTTTATGGAATAGCAAAAGAAGCGGTAACAAAAATCAAGCGGTTTGAGGCATATTTCCCTTTGTACACTGACACTGTAAGGATAGAATAAGAAAAGAAAAACGAAAGAAAAGAAATAATAAAAGCTATGAATTATACCTATATTGTAAAGTGCAGAGACGGTTCGCTTTATACGGGCTGGACAAACAATCTTGAAAAACGGATCGAAGATCACAATGCGGGACGGGGCGCGAAATATACAAAAGCGCGCCGTCCGGTTGTGCTTGTTTATAAGGAAGAATTTCCGACAAAGCAGGAAGCGATGAAGCGGGAGTGGGAAATTAAGCGACTGAGCAGAAAGGAAAAACTGAGCATGATCGAAAACTCAAAGAGTTAGGTCATGCTCAGTTTTTCTTTTTAAGAACTTAAAAAAGAGTTCTTTTATGTAGCAAACTGCTTATATTGAAAGGAAGGAAACAGTTTTACTTTAAATGTGTCATCGGAAGCATCGCAGCGCCGATGATACCCGGCTCATCAAGGAGAGCTTCTTTGAATACAACCGGCTGCATACCTACATGAATCATAGAGCGGTAATAAGATTCCATTTTTTCAAAGAATACATCTTTTCCCTTCATAACTCCGCCGCCTACAACGAATACATGAGGATCGATAATATGTCCGATAGCGCAGAACATCATTGCAAGATCATATGCCATGTCATCTACAATTTTGAGAGCCTGCTCGTCTCCTGAGCGGGCAAGATCAAATACATCGCCCGCGTGATTGATCTTATCTCCGAATACAGCTTTACCTTTTCTTGTGACAGCAGTTCCGCTCGCTTCGTTTTCAACAGCGCCTACATTCAAAATATTGTATTTTTCACGGTTTCTGTCAATACAGATATTTCCGATCTCGCCTGCGTGTCCGTTCTGACCGCCGATTACCTTTTGATCGATTACAAGTGCTCCGCCGACTCCGGTTGAAATTGTTACATAGTAAACGATAGGATAATCTTTTCCGGCTCCCTGAACAGCTTCTCCGAGAGCGGCAACTTTAACGTCGTTGTCCATGTAAGTCGGTTTATGAAAATGATTTTCGACATATTCCGCTATCGGAAAACCGATCAGTTTTGGAAGATTTGTAGAAACGATGATCTTGCCGTTGATCGTGTCGATCGGTCCGGGAATACCCATTCCGATTCCTTCACATTCTTCATATCCGTCAAGACTTTCAATCAGGGAAATCATAGTTTCCATAACAGCTTCTGCACCGCGTTCCGGGTGGCTTTCTGATTTTTTCATACATTTAATCGTTCCGTCTTCGGAAACGATAGCAGCGCGGATGTTTGTTCCGCCTAAGTCAACACCAATAAAATTTCTCATGATAGCACCTCGTTTTTTGTCCTTTTCTTTCTATTATACTAGATAGAAAAAAAGATACAAGGTAAGAATGCATATAAAATAAAAAAGAAAGAAAAGAAAAACAAAAAAACAGACAAAAATAAAAAAATGTAAGAAAAGGAGATAAAAAAGATGCCGACAGTTTAGCCGACATCTTTCTGATAACCTATCTTTCAATATTCGGGATTTTGATTAGCCGAAGTATCTCTTAAGAAGTCCTTCAAATGCTTTTCCGTGACGAGCTTCGTCTCTTGCCATCTCATGAACTGTATCGTGGATTGCATCGAGGTTAGCGGCTTTTGCACGTTTTGCAAGGTCGAATTTACCTGCTGTAGCGCCGTTCTCTGCATCTACACGCATCTCAAGGTTTTTCTTTGTGCTGTCTGTAACAACTTCGCCGAGAAGTTCAGCAAATTTAGAAGCGTGCTCAGCCTCTTCCCAAGCTGCTTTTTCCCAGTAAAGACCGATTTCCGGATATCCTTCTCTGTGTGCAACTCTAGCCATAGCAAGGTACATACCAACTTCTGTACATTCGCCTTCAAAGTTTGCTCTCAGATCTGCAAGGATGTCTTCGCTAACGCCCTGAGCAACACCGATAACGTGTTCTGCAGCCCATTCTCTTTCGCCTGTCTGCTCTTTGAATTTATCTGCGCCTGCGTGGCAAACCGGACATTCTGCCGGAGCTGCTTCTCCCTCAAAAACATAACCACATACTGTACATACAAATTTTTTCATAATTTTGATCTCCTTTTTTGAAAATAATATTGTTTATTTGTTATGACTTTTTAATGCAGTCACCGCATTTACCGAAAAACAAAGTGGAACTGGAAGTGATCGCTCCGTCAAAATTCTT